>Ga0224506_10002058_pt1 | contig 13982 bp, 14 predicted proteins | sample SF_Jan12_sed_USG_2_FD_169108 | JGI IMG/M metagenome (GOLD analysis project Ga0224506, IMG submission 169108) | Sediment microbial communities from San Francisco Bay, California, United States - SF_Jan12_sed_USGS_8_1 | ecosystem: Environmental > Aquatic > Marine > Sediment | place: USA... | reverse complement strand
CTTCTACGTCCATGCCATCGTGCAGGCCTTTGTTGCCTTCAATAATGGCGATATCACCAGCAGATGATTTTTCTGCAAATAAAGATTTTATTTCATCTATTTCTTGGGTGTGAAAATCAAGATTATAACATGGGTGCCCTGCGGCACTGCCAAGCCACATGGGGTCTATGTAATCGGGACCTTTTTTAAAAGTTCGAACATCTTTGCCCATTGCCGCTAAGGCAGCGGCAATACCAACCGATATGGTGGTTTTGCCGGATGATTTATGTGCTGCTGATAAAAATACACGAGACATAAACGTCAAAGCCTTTTGAACGGTTAAAAAATCAGGGTTGGCTTAAACCATTAGGTGCCAAGAAGTAGCTTATCCCTGTTTCTGTTTTCCCACATTTCACTAGCTATTTTAATAGCACTATTTGGCTCATCCGCGCGCCCCATTAAACGCAAAACTATGGCCGCAGTTCCAATAATGGCGCCTGTGGCATAGTCATTTTCTTGTGTTCCGTTCCATACTGCATCCAGATGCGAAAGATCCATTTTTTCGTCTTTTTCGTAATCGTGATCATCTAGCATTGGCGGCCATAAATCTTCGGTGCGTTTGCCGTCAAGCAGCATTTGCACCACAACTGGTTTGTGTGGGCGCCGTTCTGCTTCGCCGCCTTCGCCTTTAAATACGGCCATGTTTTTTTGACCTAACAATTCAGCGGTATCACGGTGGACATCTTGATAATTAGGATGAAAAACTGTTTGCATTTCATTGGGCGCATTAAACGGGTTAAGCATTCGGGCAAATGTGTTTACCGGCGAACGCACCCCTAAAATTGGTTTTAATTCAATTATTTCCTGTAATTGCGGAACAAGGTTTGCTAGGGGCAAATAGGAAAAATTACTGGATTTGATTTGCTCTGATGCTTGTGCCAGTGACCCTGCAATGGGAATGCCAAGATGTTCCAATGCAGTGCGGGAAAACATCCTTCCTTCGGTGTGACCCTCGGTGCCCTGCATGCATATTTTAATTCCGTTTTGGCTAAGCATGAGCGCCGAAAGCAAAAACCATGGTAATTGGCGTTTCTTGCCCGAATATGATGCCCAGTCGACGTCTACTTTTGGTGCATCTTTGGGTAATTTGATAAACGATCGCGCCGCACGGACAAACCCGGCGCCCTCGCCGGGGACCTCGGTACGTACGCGCAAGATACAAAGAAAGGCCCCAAGTTGAAGCGGTTCAACCTCGCCCTTCATAATCATGGTGGCGGCTTCAAGCATCTCTTCTTCGTCTAGCGGGCGCGAAAGGTTAGGTCCGCGTCCGATTATGCGCACAAATTTGGCAAACGGATGTTCTTTGGCAACGCTCATGGTTTTATCTGCTTTCCTATAAAACTGAAGAACCTGGGCAATATAACAGCCCAGGCCCCATTAATACCCTATATTAGTGCTTATTGTGACGCTTTTTAAGCATCCTCATCGGTTGTTATATTGGCTGGGCCAATAGCTGCATCCGACAGGCTAGCTGGTAAAATTGGTAGGTATTTCACAGCCAGCATCATTATTAATAATGCGGTAGCAACCCCACCTAGCCCTAAAACTATTTCCGGCAATGATGGTGTGTAGGAATGAATGGAACCATCAAAGAACGTGGATGTTACCTCAAACCCTGGGAACATATCCATCGGATAGGCCTGACCGCCAACAATAATAATATAAACCTGAATAATGCCACCAATAATAACTAACATTGATGCAGCGTTTATGCTTTGGCACGAACGGTTGATTGCCGGATGAAATAAAAGCGTCATCGGAACGATAGTGCCTAACAAAATTTGCCCTACCCAAAATAATATTGTGTAAATTCCGCCATCAAGCAGAATAAACATTTCAACACCCATATGCTCAGGCGCATAAAGATTGGTTAGGTGCTGGGCAATATTAAAATAAAGTGCGGCCGCAATAAATATACCTAATAGATTACGCATCTGGAAAAGCAACTTATCGCCAAGCGGGCGGGCAGTGGCACGGTAGGCAGAGGTTACAAATATAATCTTGATGGCAAGGCCAAAGGCAAATGACATAGCAATAAACATTGGTGCCATGATGGCTGCATCGTAACCGGGGCGTGCCATAAGAAAACCAAAAATAGACCCGGTACCAGTCGTTAATGCTAAGCGCCAGACAAAGGCAAAGGTGCCGGCAATTTTGGAATATTTGTTAAAGCGTCGCTCCATCATCATCCATAGATAAACAATAACAACACCAAAGAAGCCTGAATAAAGATAGATGTTCCACGCAAAGATTGATTTAAAGTTTTGCTTTAGCATAGCAACGTCAAGACGGTCCGGGCGACCAAGGTCAAGAACTAAAACCAGCAATCCACCAGCAAGCAGGGAAAGGGCCATGATTGCGCTAAGTCTACCCAATGGTTTGTAGATTTTTTTACCGAACACAGACGACATGGATGCAACATTAAGCGCACCTGACGCAGCAATGATAAGGAACACCGCAAATACATGGGGCATACCCCAAACTATCTGGTTGGTCATGCCGGTTACAACGTGACCCTGGGTTTCCATATAAAATGCGGACCCAATGCCGGCCACGGCAAAAACTCCAAGCCAAGCAATAAGGGAAAGATAGTCCCCACCATTACCGGAAACTTCCTTGTATGTGTTTTTATCTATGCTGGCCATTTGTTATATCCCTTTGTAATGCACGCCTGGCTCAACACCAAGGTCTTCGCGGATGCGCCGCGTTACGTGCGCCGATACTGCGCGGGAAATTTCACTATCAGGATCGTTCAGGTCACCGAAAATTATTGCCTTTGAACCCTTAGCTTCAAGCGCTTCTACGCAAGCGGGCTGTTGGTTGTTGTCAACCCGGTGAACGCACATGGTGCAACTTTCAACCGTTCCCATGCCACGCGGCATGTGCGGCTTTTGGTTGTGCACAGGTTCGTGGACGAACGAACGGGCAGAGTAGGGGCACGCCATCATGCAATAACGACAACCAATGCATATGTGTTTGTCTACTAATACAATTCCATCGGCACGTTGCATTGATGCACCAGTTGGGCAAACATCAACACACGGCGGATTAGCGCAATGCTGGCACATAACTGGTAATGTTGCTTCGGCACCAGTGGATTTATTTTTAATTGAAACCTTGCGTACCCATTGTGGGTCTGTTGCAGGATTATTTCCGCCACCCCATCCTTGTTCGCGTTTACAGGCTGTAACAACGGTATCCCAGATGGATTTATCAGCGGTGGTATCTATCAGCATCCCCCAGCGTTGGGCAGACGTTGCGGGTTGGCCTTTTTCACGCGCGCCAGCACCGCCACCGTAAAGCATAATACCCGATGCTATGGCTATTGCACCACCGCTTGCCAGCAAGCGACGGCGTTCAATATCAATTTTTTCCTCAGTAATGGGTGGCAAGTTATTGCTGTTCATTCCGCAACGCCCCCCACATCTGATTTTGATTTTAGGTAATTTTCAAGCATGCCAAATACCAAAGCATCTTTTTCTTGATCGGTTTTTCCATGTTTTGACGGCATGGGGGGCTTGTTACCCTTTTTGATTGGGCTGGCAATGCCGGTATGGCATTCAAAACAATCAATCTTCACAGCAGCAAACTGATGACATTCAGCGCAAAACGGTTTGATGGTGCGAATGTTTCCACCCGCAACATCAGGTGATTTTGCCGCATGGCAATCAATGCATTCGTTGAGGCTATATTTTTTTCCACGAATGCCTTCGCGTAGTGTTTCGTCGCGTTGATGTTTTAGGTAGTTCATGTGATAGCGGCGCATATCATCAACTGGCTCAACGCATTGCTCGCCCTTTTCAGCCTTGGCCGGGTTTGGGCCAATGCCATTTGTGCCCTCGGCCGCATACGCGCCCCCGGCACCCAGTAGCAGGGTTAATGCTATGAACGCTATGCCTAAAATATTATTTGGCAATCGCATTGGTGATAGTCCCCTCACAAACATATTCCTTATTTACGCAATATTACTCACCTAGCCCCATCTGAATGTAACCGGTTGGGCACACATCAGAACAAACGTGACAGCCGATGCATTTAACATAATCCGTGTCGACATAACGACCCAGCGCAGTTTTATCCTTTTTAACACGGAAAACCGCATCTTGTGGGCAGTAAATTACGCAGTTATCGCATTCAAAGCACATGCCGCAGCTCATGCAACGTTCGCCTTCGTGCACAGCTTGTTCTTCGGTAAAGCCCTGAAGGCGGGTTTCAAAGTTGCCTACAACCTCATCAGGTGAGATATGCTTTTCAACACGTTCGCCACGTTCATCATACTGGAAATGACCAAGGAACAAATCGTCGTGCGGGATGATTTGTTTATCCGAGCGGTCTTCATAGTTATGAATGGCAAAAGCTTCTTCAGATGTGCCACGAACAGGTTCTTTTGAATATGGTGCTGGTTCTAGGTGGCGCTGCTGTAGTTCGCCAAGAAGGTTAAAGTGATGAACATCAACCTTTGGGCGTTGATCATCAGGATGGCCTGCCAACATGTGATCAATGCTTTCTGCAGCGATTGAGCCGTGACCGATAGCAGTGGTCAAAAGATGTGGACGGATAATATCGCCACCAGCAAAATGCTTTTCATTGCCTTCGCCTTTTACCTGATAAACAGGGGTAATGGTCATGAAGCCATTGCCGCTATCAAGTTTGCCCAAACCATCGGCTAGGTCACCCATCTGGCCAATGGCTGAAACGATAAGGTCACCTTCGATTTCAAACTCGGTTCCTTCGGTCGGGATTGGCCTCATGCCATCCATTGTGCATTCGCACATTTTAAGACCACGGGCACGTCCGTTATCATCTAGCAAAACTTCCAAAGGCATAACACCACCCTTGATATCAACACCTTCATGCAGGGCGTCGTCACGCTCACGTTCGGTGGCAATCATTTTGTCAACCGGGAACAGTGATGTCAGAACGGATTGAACCCCTTCACGTTGCAGCGCACTGCCAACATCGTGGGCGGTGTGCCCCAGAACAACTTCTTCGGTTCTGGCTTGTTCGTATTTAGTTGAAACGTGGCCAAGACGGCGTGCAACTGACGCAACGTCAATTGATGTATCGCCACCACCAACAACAATAACTTTCTTTGCGGTGTATTGCAGCTTGCCTTCGTTAAAGGCATCCAAAAAGTCAACACCAGTAATGCAGTTAGGTGTTCCTTCAAAACCAGGAGCAGGAAGGGGGCGACCTTTTTGTGCGCCCACTGCCCAGAAAATGGCATCGAAATCTTTCTCTAGTTGTTCGACCGTAATATCGGTTCCGATTTTGGTGTTGGTTTTTGCAACCACACCCAGATCAAGAATGCGCTGAATTTCAGCATCCAAAACGTCACGTGGTACACGATAACCAGGGATACCGTATGCCATCATGCCACCTAGTTTGGTGTGGCGTTCAAAAACGGTTACGGCATGGCCTTTCTTGCGCAGATAAAATGCAGCCGAAAGACCACCAGGTCCACCACCGATAACGGCAACTTTTTTACCAGTTTCTTTTTCTGGACCTTTAAGTTTCAGATTATTTTCAATCGCCCAATCGCCAACATACTGTTCAAGCGCATTGATGCCTACGTAATCGTCAACTTCATTGCGGTTGCAACCATCTTGGCACGGTGCAGGGCAAACACGGCCCATGACAGACGGGAACGGGTTGGCTTCGGCCATGCGGTCAAACGCATATTCCTGCCAAACCTGACCCTCAACCGGGGATTTGTCTTGCCCGCGTGCAATCGCTAGCCAGCCGCGAATATCATGACCGGAAGGGCAAGAGCCCTGGCACGGCGGTGTACGGTGCACATAGGTAGGGCATTTGTGCGACCAACCAGCCTGAAAGATATCTTCCTGAAAATCTTCCCATTTTTTGTCGCCATCTTCATAACGACGCCAAGTTAATGCTTTTTCCGCTGTCATTTTACTGTTTCCTTCTAACTTTCAACAAAGACACGGGTCGTTGCCCGCACCATAAGGGGTTGGTTATATATCTTCCTTTGCGCCCATCTGGATAGCTTCGCTTACCAGTTGATGCACGCTTACAATCATATCCATACTAAATCCGTAGTACGGCATAACCTTGGTGAATTGGCTTTTGCAAATAGCGCAAATTGCGGCCATGTGGGTTACGCCGTGATTATCAATAACATCTTTTAATGCCTCCATCCGGGGCAGGGCACCTTTTACGCGCAGTTCCATTAGATCATCCGTCAACAGGCCTCCACCGCCACCGCAACAGAATGTTTTTTCACAAGTGGTTTGCGGGTCCATATCAACAAATTTATTGACCGAAGCTTTTATTACTTCGCGCGGGATTATAAACTGCCCGCCTTCCATGTTGCCCATACTGGTAGCGCGGGCCACGTTACAGCTATCGTGGAAGGTAAGAACCTTATCATCATTGGCTGATGCATCTAACTTGATGCCGCCATTTTGAATCAATTCGTGGGTTACTTCTAAAATATGCTGGGGAACCGGATACTTGGGATCAAGGAAATCCCACGGGCCCGCAAGGGTATTAAGGAACGAATAGGCTACACGCCAAGCATGACCGCATTCACCAAAGACGATGCGTTTTACACCTAAATCAAGGGCAGCCTTGCGAATACGGTTTGATACCTTGTGCATTTGTTCGTACGAACCGATGAACATGGCAAAGTTTGCAGCCTCAGACGCATAAGATGATACCGTCCAGTTAATGCCAGCTTGATGGAAAACTTTGCCATAACCAATAAGGCCATCAACATGGGGTTCGGCAAAAAAATCAGCAGACGGTGTGATAAGCAAAACATCAGCACCTTCTTGGTCGACTGGATATTTAACCGGAATGCCAGTTTCATCTTCAACGTCTTCTTCAAGACCTTCCATGGTATCTATTAACGCTGGTCCGGGCAGGCCTAGGTTGTTGCCAATAACATGAACCTTGGCCAAAATTTCGTTGGAGTACTTGGTGCCCACACCAATGTGATCCATAATATCGCGCGCAGCCATGGAAATTTCGGCAGTATCAATACCGTAAGGACAGAAAACCGAACAACGACGACACTGTGAGCACTGGTGAAAATATTTGTACCAGTCATCCAGCATTTCTTTGTTCATTTCTTTGGCGCCCACTAATTTGGGGAACAATTTTCCAGCAGTGGTGAAATGACGGCGATAAACCGAACGCAAAAGATCTTGGCGCGCAACTGGCATGTTTTTAGGATCGCCAGTACCAAGGAAGTAATGGCATTTATCGGTGCACGCACCACATTTTACGCAACTGTCCAGATATACCCTGAGTGCCTTATTTTTTTCTAAAAGATCACCAAGCTTGGCAACGGCTTTTTCTTCCCAGTCATCAACCAATTCACCGGGAAAGCCAAGTGGTTCGTTGTGCTCGGGCTTGGCGATAAACGGCTGTGAATGTGCCATTGCATCGTCTTGAATTTTGGGATTATCCCTTAATTCACGAAACGCCGGGGTCTGGAATGTTTGGTCTGCCACTTACAAATCCTTAAAAATAAAACTTCAAAACCTAGGCCTCGCGGTCAGCATCCATGTGTGCCGCCCATGGTGCCAAATGGCGTTTTTCACGAGCGTCGTCCACCTGCGTACGTGACGGACTAAAGAACACGCCAGGCACATGCAGAAGTTTGCTAAACGGAAACACAATCATCAGTGTGGCAACGGCACCCAAATGTATTAACAATGGCCCGTCTGCCGGCAGGGGCTGTAGGTCGAACCTAAGCAACCCTAAGAAAAATATTTTCACTTGCACGATATCGGTGCGGGCTACGAATTTCATACCCAGACCAGTTGCACCAATAAGCACCAAGAGGGCCAGCATTAGGTGGTCTGACGGGCTTGAAATATAGCGAACGCGCTCAACCAAAAAACGCCTTGCCCACAGGCCAAGCAAGCCCGCTACCATTGCCATGCCACCGTAAATGCCGAACGGCTGAATAAACACAACCCAGCCCCATGCAGGTTCAATGAAGTAACGCATGTGCCGCGCCAATGCTAGCAACAGACCAGCATGAAACAGTACTGCTAAAATCCAAATCCAGCGGTTTGATTTGAACAGGCTTTCAAAAAATGTAACTTCGCGCATCATGCGAAAAACAACACCAGTTCGGGTCATCGGTGCGGGCATTATCGGAATCTTTAGCGGTGACGGCGTTACGATGTACGATCTTATTTTTACTACAAGACCGATAATCAAAATTGCAGTCGCTGCGTAAAAAAGAACCGCATAAGCAATTGTCAGTACTGACATGGCTGGTTAGCCCTCAAAACTAAAGTTATTTTTTTATAAATTGAAAAACAAATAAGAAGTTTAAAAAATCAAAAAAACACCGGAGGGCAGGGTAAAAATATATCCCACCCTCCGGATAATTAAATTATACGCAACCAGTAGGCTTAGGAAGACCGGCAACTTTACATGCCTGCTTAGCTGGGCCATATGGGAACAGTTCGTAAAGGTATTTGTTGGAGCCTTTTTCTGGGCCAAACTTTTTCTTTACTGCCTTAACCAGCACGCGAACGGCCGGGGCGATTTGATATTCGTTGTAGTATTCACGAAGAAAATCAACAACAGCCCAATGTTCATCGGTCATTTCCAAACCTTCAGCATCGGCAATGATCTGTGCCAGATCACGGTTCCATTGCTGAACGTCAGTGATGTATCCTTCTTCGTCGTGTTCGATTTCTGCGCCATTTACGCTATATGCAGCCATTTTAAAGTCTCCTTTGGGTTTTAATGTCTTTGTTTTTAATTTCTATTGCCCCTTAAAATAAGGGCGGTTAGTTCTGAGCCTAAAGCCAGGGGGTTACACCGTCGTTGTTTGCAACAAGATCGACAAAACCTGCATAATCGACAACTTTAATGCCATCAATAAGCTGACCTTCGGCAAGACCACGGGCTTTCATGTCCGGGCCAAGTACATAAACAGAATTGTCTTTAACAGCGTTGGCAACTATGTCGGAAACTGTTGTTCCGCTCATTGCGCCGTAAACACCATCTTCCATCAGAAGAATGGCGCTGCCTTTTTTGGAAAGACGCAAGCAGCTATCAAGGCTGCCACGTTCAAAGGGTGATTTGTTAACTGTGTGAAGCATGATTTAATCCCTTATCCGCCAATAACCGCATCAGATGTGGCCAATACGTCGGCCAATTCTGCGCTCGAAAGAACCTCAACCGTGACCTTGAAGTCATCGGGCGTTAAGCCGCGGGCTTCCATTGATTCTTTTTCAACGATGATGCGCCAGTTCATATCCATATCTTCGTCTTCGTCAGCATCTTCTTTTTCCATTTCGATGATGCCGTAGGTCGGAAGAAAATTTTTCATTTCCAGATCTGCCGTGTCTTGACCTTTTTTGATCTGGAAAACGCCATCATCTACAAAAACGATGTTAGCGTGTTGTTCGAATGCAGCGGAAATAAGAACGCTTTCCAGAACCTCAAGTGCATAAATTGTGCCGTAAGGCGCTTTGCGATTAAGGAAGGTGATGGTCTTTTTTACGCCTTCAGTTTCAAAATTGTACTCAGCCATTTTTTTGCTCCTTAATCGCCAAACATTACAAGACGGTCTGTTCCCATTGCCGCTTCGGTCAGTTGACCAAGGCCGGAAATGCGAAAACCATCCATAAGGTTATCTTCAACGATACCGCGGCGAAGGCCGGCTGCGACACAAACCACAAGATCTACATCTTTCTCGATGGCAAGATCGCTCCAGCGTTTGACCACATTGCGGTCATCTGCCTGCGGGGCGGAAAGTTTATTAGCGTTATAAACACCATCATAATAAAAAAATACGCGGGGGACTTCGTGCCCTTTTTCAATTGCGGCTTTTACAAACTGGTAAGCCGAATCTGAAGCCTGGTGTGTGAATGGCCCCTCGTTTACTAGAATTCCAAATTTCATAAATAGTTTTCCTGATATTTATTCGCTCTTCATGGGGACGGCGGGTTGCCGCCCCCATGTCGAAACAATCGTCTTTTGTTTATAGATGAACGTGGCTAGATGCGTTCAGTGCATTACGTCCGCCACGCCAGTCTTCAATGTGGAACTTGGTAAATGGCAAGCCTGTTAATTCAAAGAATTTTGGCCAGCCAATACGGTCAATCCATTCGTTCATGCGTTCCCAAGGTTTACCACCTTCTTTGTAGGCATAAAGGATTTTAAGAACGACCTCGGTTGCTTCCGGCCAACGCGGTGCGTTGTTAGGAATTCCTGCAATTACCAATTTGTGGAAGCTTGGCTTGGAACGGGTGGATGAATGTTTGCCACCAACCCAGATAGCCAATTTTGAATGCTCAGGATCGTTGATTTGCATCGGTGGGCACGGCGGGAAGCACGCACCACAGCAAATGCATTTCTTTTCGTCAACTTCCAAAGTTGGCTTGCCGTTAACCAATGCTGGGCGAATAGCCGCAACCGGGCAACGAGCAACAACTGCTGGGCGTTCGCACATGTTAGAAACCAAATCATGATTAATGATTGGTGGCTTGGTGTGCTGAATGTTAATGGCGATGTCACCTTGTCCGCCACAGTTAATCTGGCAGCATGATGTGGTGATTTTAACGCGGTTCGGCATTTCTTCGTGCTTGAACTCGTGATACATGGCGTCCATCAACGATTTAACTACGCCCGAAGCATCGGTACCGGGAATATCGCAATGCAGCCAACCCTGAGTATGAGAAATCATCGAAACCGAGTTACCGGTACCACCAACAGGGAAGCCAGCGCCTTCTAGTTTTTCGATTAACGGCTTTACTTTGCCTTCATCGGATACGGTATATTCAATGTTTGAACGGGTGGTAAAACGAACATGACCATCGGCAAATTCGTCAGCAATGTCACATAGCTTGCGGATGGTGTGAATATCCATCTGGCGCTGGGTGCCTGCTTTTACTGTCCATACTTCGTCACCGGATTTGGCAACGTGGTGCAGAACGCCAACTATAGGGCGATCGTGCCAGTCCCATGCACCGTAGTTTTTCTTCATTACCGGGTGCATGTATTTCTGTGGATCTGGAACACCACATTCGTCCGGCATCCGGGGTGCTTCTTGAGCCTCACTCATTTTTTATTCTCCAAACTTAACAAACTTAATATTTAATGTTGGCTATCAAAGTTGCTGTGTGCTTATTCGGCAGCAGCAGTTCCTTTGCGCTTATTCCATTTTGCAACTTCTTCGTCCCAATCATCCATGCGAACGTAAGAACTGGTGCGGGGGTGTGTGACCATGTTTGGATCAACATCAACACCAACACCTTCGAGGAAGTTTACAAGACCAATACGTTCAATCATTTCGCCGGTGCGTTCGTGTTCAAGCGCATTATCAGCAAAAAATTCAAGAACGTTTTCGGAAAGCTCAACCAGCCATTCGTAATCTTCTTCTGAATCCATTTTGTGGAAAGGAATAAGAACGGTACCCATAAGATCACCGATCTTCAGGGTGCGCTTGCCACCAACCAAAATAGTTACGCCTTTTTCATCACCAACGCTAAGTGCTTTGGTGCATACGTTAATGCAATGCATGCATTTCACGCAGCTTTCATTGTCAATTTCTAGCGTATCATCATCGTTCAATGAAAGTGCGCGGGTTGGGCACATGTTAACAACCTGGTCATTGAAACCTTTGCGACCAAGTGTCTCAACGATTTTTTTAATTTCGTCTTGCTTAACCTTGATGTCATCTTTCCATGTACCAAGAACGGCAAAATCAGAACGGTGCGATGCGTTAACGCAATCGTTGGCACAGCCTGAAAATTTAGCCTTGAATTTATATGGAAGTGAAGGGCGATGCATATCATCAAGCATGTTGTTGATAACCATGCGCATGGCTTTTGCCTCATCATAGCAAGACTGTTCGCAACGGGCTGCACCAACGCAGCTCATTGATGTGCGAACGCCGGCACCAGCACCACCAAGATCAAATCCCATTTCGTTCATTTCATCAAACGCGGGCTGTACATTTTCAGATGAAATGCCCTGCATCATGATGTCGCCAGATTGACCGTGAAGGGCGATAAGGCCAGAGCCATACTTTTCCCAAACATCACAAAGCTCGCGAAGAACCTTGGTGTCGTAATGCATGCCAGCTGGCGGCATTACGCGCATGGTGTGGAATTCTTTGCTTTCTGGAAATTTGCTAGATACTTCTGAAAAGCGCGGGATAATACCTGCGCCATATCCGCGCACACCAACGGTTCCGCCTTTCCAATAACCTTTGCGGGTTTCGTATGAATGTTCTAACTGTCCCAAAAGGCTATTGACCATGGGGGCATATTGCTGGTCTTCGTCTGACGCCAAATGTTTTAGCCCGGTAATGAAGCTGGGCCAAGGGCCGCTCTCGAGCTGATCCAGTAGGGGAGTATCATGTTTTTTTGTAGCCATTGCTTTTCTCTCCGCAAAGTTAATTGTTCGATCTTGTTATGTGTTAACTGCAAATACCTGACTAAAATAAAGTGCAAAAAAGACTGAGGTTAAAAACCCCTTCTAATAAGACCGTTTGTCCGATCTATATTATTGCACCTTGTTTAGCGTTAGGTACTTACTAATTATATAGGTACTTAAACCCGCAAGGTCGCGTATGTTTTTTAATCGTATCCAAATTGGGAATGTAATTTTCCCGTTATAGCCAAAACCTGTTTTTTTCTTTTTACTGGCAGCGGCTTAATTTTTTAAGCTCACCTGCCAACGAGCGGGTTTTCCCGCTTTCTAATCCTTATTTTCAATATATATAATATTACGTCAATCTAATATGTCTATTGTTAAAGAACTTTATAGTGTATTTTTATGATCATTCCTTTCGTTTCAGGCACTTGTAGGTGTTAAAAGTTTCACAATTAGGCAGTAAAATGACTAAAATGACAGAATTCATAGGACTTTCGCTTCGGAATCGCCCGTATTTTTTCTAAAATCCAAAAAATACACTGAATTGAATACATGGGTATGACATTAACATGGCTTTAACCGCTTATTTTGACCCAAATACAGTTTTGTTGGACGACAAAACCTTTGAAGGATCGCCGTTTTCCTTGTCTGGCGATGCCAATAATGATGCCTATCTGGCATGGCGAGAGAAAAAACTGGCTGATTTCCCTGATTTTTCTGAAATTACTGTTGATGTTGGTGATGGGGCCAGATTTACATTATCTGAATCAAAAAAGATAAGATCGCTGCTAAAAAGGTGCGGAATGGCTATTTTTAGAAGCTCTGATGCCATGGCCAGCTCGGGAGATGAATCCCATGGCCGTGATGTCGTTTCCGGCATTTCCAAGCATTTTTGCCTAAAAAATCCAGATAAAAACCCTTATGCAGATGAAGATGCCCTTACTCCACTGCATGTTGCTGCGGGCAAGGCCAGAATAGAGGAAGGGCGCAAACTTTATATACCATACACCGACAAAGCCATAAATTGGCACACAGATGGGTATTACAACCTGCCTGATCGAACAATAAGAACTATGCTCCTTTATTGCGTTCGCCCGGCTAAAAGCGGTGGCGCAAATATGTTGTTTGACCCGGAAATGGCATATTTGCTTATGCGAGATGAAGACGTTGAGATGGTTAGGGCCATGGCCCACCCCCAAGCAATGACTATTCCGGCCAATGAAATAGATGAAGCAGTAACAAGAGAAGATGTTACTGGACCGGTGTTTTCTATTGACCGGATAGATGGTTCTTTGCGCATGCGCTATACCGCAAGAAAGAAGAATGTAGTTTGGCGTAATGACACCAATACAATCAAGGCGCTTGGGTTTCTTGAAAACATGTTTAGTGAGGCAAATGCAAAAAACAACAAATTCATGTTTGAATATGGGTTGGGTGCGGGTGAGGGGCTTATCTGTAATAATATTCTTCACACACGCACATCATTTGTTGATGGCGAACAGGAAAATGAAAAACGATTTATATTACGTGGGCGTTACAAGCAACGCATAGCTCAAATATAACGGTAA
>Ga0224506_10002057_pt1 | contig 13983 bp, 14 predicted proteins | sample SF_Jan12_sed_USG_2_FD_169108 | JGI IMG/M metagenome (GOLD analysis project Ga0224506, IMG submission 169108) | Sediment microbial communities from San Francisco Bay, California, United States - SF_Jan12_sed_USGS_8_1 | ecosystem: Environmental > Aquatic > Marine > Sediment | place: USA... | reverse complement strand
CATTTGATAACTTTGCTGTTTAAGCAATTGGTCTTATGGATTTTAATTATATAATACCTTCTAAAATTCATTCCCTGATTTAATAAAGAAGTTTATATATTTACGTACCAATTTATATATAAATAGAGTTTCTTATTTCATCCTCAACATCATGAAAAACCTACTAATCCTTTTTTTAATTCTTCAAATTATATCGTGTTCCTCTCCCAGGAAATATGACATACTAATAAAAGGAGGTACTATTTATGATGGATCAGGAAAGGCTCCCTATGCAGGGGATATCGGGATTATGGGAGACAGTATCGTGGCTATTGGGGAATTAGATAAAGAGGGAACCCTTACAATTGATGCTACAGGCAAGGCGGTATCACCAGGATTCATAAATATGTTAAGTTGGGCCAATGTGACTTTGATTAAGGATGGAAGATCACAGGGAGATATACGTCAAGGTGTGACTCTTGAAATTTTAGGTGAGGGTACATCCATGGGACCATTGAGTGATGAGATGAAGGGGAAGATAATGGAAGATATGGGCGATATCAAGTATGACATTGCCTGGACTACCTTGGGTGAATACCTTGAATACATGGAAAAAAAAGGTGTTTCCTGTAATATTGCCTCCTTTGTAGGAAATGGTACACTAAGGCAATATGTAATAGGAAATGAAAACAGGCCAGCTACTCCTGAAGAATTGGAGAATATGAAATATTTGCTCGATGTTGCCATGCAAGAAGGAGCTATGGGCATGTCATCTTCACTTCTCTATGCCCCAAGTCAATATGCCAACACGGAAGAATTAATAGAATTGAGCAAGGTAGTGGGTAAATACAATGGAATGTATATTTCTCACATTAGAAATGAAGGTAGCCAATTGTTGGAGGCTATTGATGAACTTATCAAAATTAGTAAAGAAGCAGGTGTATCAGCAGAAGTTTACCACTTGAAAGCCAGTGGTGAGGAGAATTGGGATAAAATGGATGATGCTATTGCGTTGATTGATTCAGCCCGAAGTGCAGGATTGCCTATTACAGCGGATATGTATACCTACCCAGCCAGTTCAACAGGCCTACATGTTCAATTACCTGATTGGGTAAGAGAGGGAGGTGTGGGTGCTGCTATAGAGCGGTTATCGAATCCTGAATTACGCGAAAAGATACTGGGTGATATAAAATTTGGTCACAGCCCGGAGAGAATATTACTTGTAGGTTTTAAAAATCCCGATTTGCGAAAATACATAGGGAAAAGACTTTCAGAAGTCGCCGAAATAATTCAAAAAACACCGGCAGAAACAATGATCGATTTGATTGTAGAAGATGACAGCCGAATACAAGTGGTGTATTTTTCTATGTCTGATGAAAATATCCAAAAGAAAATTGCCCAACCCTGGATGAGTTTTTGTTCTGATGCCGGATCCATGTCTGCAGAAGGTGTGTTTCTCAACCAAAGTACTCACCCCAGAGCCTATGGATCCTTTATTCGTGTTTTAGGTAAGTATAGTCGGGATGAGGGTCTTTTCCCACTTGAAGAAGGAATTAGAAGGCTCACTTCTTTTCCCGCCGAAAATTTAAAAATAGAAAGAAGAGGCCGTTTGAAGGAAGGTTATTTTGCGGATATTGTCATTTTTGACCCCGGGAAAGTAAACGATAAAGCTACGTTTGAAGAACCACATCAATATGCTGTTGGGGTAGAACAAGTGTTGGTAAACGGTGTTCAGGTTTTGAAAGATGGTGAACATACAGGAGCCATGTCGGGCAGGTTTGTTAAGAGGGGGAAAATGTAGGGTATATTGATTGGTGGAGTGTAATTTCTGAAATTGGTTTTTTTACTCAGTGAGTACCTCTGAATAAGATTGGGCCTCATGATTACTTTGGAAACCCATCCTTAATTCCTGATTAGGGCTTACTGAAAAACTATTTGAAAGAAAAGGCTTTATTATATATTAAATCAACTTTTCCGTGTTTTTCAGCACGCCGCAATTACACCTTTCTCAATCAACAGAATCAATATATGAATTACCTTGATATGAATTTCCTGTATTCTATCTGCGAAACCAAAATGAGGTACTCGTATTTCAACATCACATAAACTGGCCAATTTGCCTCCATCTTTTCCTGTTAACCCCACTACCGACATTCCTTTTTTCCTGGCAACCTCAGCGGCCTTCAGCACATTTGAGCTATTGCCACTTGTACTGATAGCCAAAAGAACATCTCCTTGTTTTCCCAATGATTCTACATAACGAGAAAAAATATACTCGAATCCAAAGTCGTTGGCGGTACAAGTAATATGTGTGGGATCCGAAATGCTAATTGCGGGTAACCCCACTCTGTTTTCACGGTATCTTCCTGTCAATTCTTCTGCAAAATGCATGGCGTCACTCATGCTACCCCCATTTCCACAACTAATTATTTTGCCTCCATTTTTTAAGGCAGTTATCATAGTTAGGGCTGCTTGCTCAATTTGATTTGTTTGTATGGAATCTGATAAAAATTTATCGAGTAACTCTCTCGATTCCTTTAACTCCGAAAGGATAGTATCTTGAAAGGACATGTTTTATTTTTCTGTATTACTTTCAGAGGACTCTTTAACACTGTTAAGTTTGCTTTGCATATCAAACATTTGTGCTTTATAGCTGTTTTGTTGATTTATTGCAGCCTGTAGTTGTTTTTTCAATCTGTGATTTTCTAAATAGAATAACACAGATAAAAGGATGAAAAGTATAGACCCTGTACCAAATACCCATATTGAGTCGGGAATAAGTGCACTTAACTTGAACAACTCTTCCATCTCTGTACCCCTTGTTAGGGATTCCATGTTGTGAAGATTCTTTTCATGCCTTGAATAAATGGACACAGCATAAAAACTAAAACCTATCAGGCTCATGTGAAAAGCGAGATTGACACCAAAAATTATAAGATTAAATCGTTTCATAGGCAATGGATACAAACATAAGCCTTCCCAATATATATTTTATTGTTTTTTATACAAAAAACTTTCACCTGTTTTATTATTGTGCATCTATAAATATATTTTGCATTGTACTCAGCTTCTTATAGATACCATTTTCCAAAAGAAGTTTTTCATGACTTCCCCTTTCCACAATTTTACCTCGGTCAAGTACTATGATTTCATTCGCATGTTGAATAGTGCTAAGCCTGTGTGCTATAACTATGGAAGTTCTGTTTTTCATTAATTTCGACAATGCATCTTGTACTAATCTTTCGCTCTCTGAATCTAAAGCTGAAGTGGCTTCGTCTAAAATTAAAATATCCGGATCTTTAAGTACGGCCCTTGCTATACTAAGTCGTTGTCTTTGGCCTCCCGATAATCTGCCTCCTCTTTCTCCAATTAATGTTTCGTATCCATTTTCAAGGTTTTCAATAAACTCTTCGGCATTGGCAATTCGTGCTGCTTCCTTTACTTCTTCAAGTGTTGCCCCCGCTTTTCCAAAGGCTATATTTTCAAAAACAGTATCATTAAATAGAATGCTTTCCTGAGTAACAATACCTATATGATGTCTTAAGGAATTCAGATCTATTTCCTTTATGTTCACCCCGTCAAGCAAGAGGCTTCCCGATGTAACATCATAAAACCTCGGGATCAAATCACCAAGAGTCGATTTTCCTGCGCCCGACGCGCCAACCAAAGCCACCATCTTTCCCTTTTCAATTGTAAGATCAATTTCTCTCAGCACTTCCTCCGAATCATATGAAAAACTTACATTGCTGAATTCTATACTTTTAGTAAACTCTTCCAATTTTATAGCATTGGGGGCATTTGATATTTCAGTTTTTGTGTCTATTGTCTCAAATACTCTTTCCGCCGAAGCAAGTCCTTTTTGAAGGTTGGAAATTCCGGTAGAAAAAGCTTTTCCAGGAGAAATTATCTGGGAAAAAAAGGCCAAATAAGACATAAAAGCTGCAGGAGCCATTTCACTATCCGAATTTAATATCAACATGGTCCCGTAGTATAAAATCACAATTACTATCCCAACACCTAAAAATTCCGAAATTGGAGAGGCCAATTCTCGCTTTAACGACATGCTAAAACTCAGTTTTCGGTAAAAATTAGTCTCTTTAGACATTTTATCCTGCATTTTCCCCTGGGCATTAAATGCTTTTACTACCCGCATGCCCGAAAGTAATTCATCAAAAATATTGACAATTCTCCCAACAGATCCCTGGCTATCACGTGCTTGCCTCCTTAATCTTTTGATCAATTCAGCCATTAAAAAACCTGTTACAGGTAAAATCAAAACCGTAAAAAGTGTCAATTTAAAACTGATCAGAAAAAGAGCCACAAAATATACAATGACTTTCATAGGTTCCTGAAAAAGGGTCTTCAGACTATTTAATATAGATGTTTCAATTTCTTGCACGTCATTAGTTACCCTTGCTATTAAATCTCCTTTTCTTTCATTAGTAAAAAAACCAAGATGTAATAAGGAAACTTTGTTGAAAATATCCATTCTGAGATTTTTCAATGTGTCTGCACGTAATTTTGCAGATAAAACATTGGCAAGATATCTGAATAGATTTGTTGCAAATACAGAAATTGTAATTGAAATACAGATGAAAACAAGTGCTGCTTCTTTTCCGTTTTCTGAAATTATTTTAATAAAATTAGATTTGAATAGATACAACATGTATTCCACAGTCAAATGACTTTCAGGTATCTTCAATATCTCTTCCGGGTTTACTTTATCAAAAAGAATATCCAGAAATGGAATAAGTAATGCCAGATTGAATGCACTGAAAATCACACTTATTATTGTAAAAATAATGTACCAGGGTATTATCAAATTTAATTTTTGGCCGTACCCAAATATTCTCCGAAAGTTTTTCATATCTAAAATTCTTGCTCCCTCTCTGCTATGTTCAATCGTATTGATGCACTAAAAATAGAGGTCTTTGTAGTTAGGGTAGGGTCTTCACTGTTTACGTTTCTGTAAATATATCTCGCATCAAAAAATAAATTCTGCTTAAGCATATAACTCGTGCCAAGTGTGAAAAAGGTGCTTTTATTGTTTACCCCTTGCCCAATTTTATTGTCAAATTCTTGCTCTCTGGTAACGTAACTTTTTAAAATATTCCCTCCCCAATTGGTTAAAGTGGTTTCATCACTACCATATTCACCTAATATTAACCTCGATTTAATGAAAAAACGTGAAAAAGGTTGATACTTTAAATCAACAATGGCTTCACGGAAGTTTGAACCCCGTATGTGTGCCAATGGTTGTTGAAAATGAGAGTAACTTCCATACAGTGTGTAATGGGAATAAGCATAAGGCCTTACAAGGCTTCCCTCGATTGTCAAATCCAATTGATTTATATTTAATAGATTAAAATATTTTAGGCCCACTAGTGCACCATATTTATTTCCCCACCAGCCACTTTGGTCTTTTAAATATTCTAATAAAAATTCATCCAATAAAAATTGACCATAAAGAGAAACCCCTTTGGTAATTAACCACTCTGCATCCATGCCAACTTGTACATTGTCTGCACTGCCATTTTGATGTTCTACTGCTCGGTAAAAAATAATAGGGTTTAAGTATTTGGCCTCTAAAGTTCCGGTTCCACCATCATTTGCACCATACATTATAGTTTCAAAAAAACCCAAATTGAATTTCTTTCCCAAATTAAGGCTCAAGTGATGCAGGCTCATGTGTTTTTCCGGATATTTCCCCTGACCATTTAATCCTGCAGGTACCAGTTTGTTTTCTTGTACAAATTGAGTGAAAAGATTCGTGTAATTGAACTTCCAGATATTAGTTTGAATCTTCATAAACAGATAGGGGGGGACATTGTCTGATAGCAACACCGATCGAATTCCTTGACCTATCCTAAACCGATCGTGGCCAAATTGTATGTTTATGTGCTTGGTTGCACTAAAATCTATGTAACCTCTTACATTGAAAAAATCATAACCATTCTCCTTAAACCCTTTATGAAATCCTTCTCCGGGCAGTACACCAAATTGTTGTCTGTAATCATTTACATATTGTGGAAATCTTACCTGATTTTCACTTAAATAGGAATAAAAACCTACTTTGTTATCTATACTACCCCGTACTTCAATTGCACGTGTATTTATAAAAAGAGGAAGGTCTGAATTTAATTCCTTTCCAACTGAAAAGTGCATTACAGGATTTACCCTGATCATAAATTCTTTCTGATCAATATGGTAAAAATCTGTTTTATTCTTATAAAAATGCTTTAAAACAGGCCTTTGGCTTTCATTCTCAGACTCGGTGAGATTCCAGTTGTCATTTCTTAAGTATTCAATAAGAATTTTATCTGTTTGCCTTTGTAAAAGGGCTGAATCTAAACTGTCAATTAAGACAACAGCCATTTTTCTATTGATTGGCTGAAAATTACTGTGATACCCTTCAATGTTGTAACCATTCAGGATACGATATCTATCAAGGCTACTTTGATAAAACCTGTCGGAAGGCACAAGGGTTGTTTGAGCCATCAAAACCTGACTGGTTAAGATCAATACGGATATTAAATTAAATTTATTCAAGCGTTCAAATTAAAAAAAGAAGCCATACTTTAACAGAAATAACCTCTGTGAATTATTTTTCATGCAAATTTAGTATCTTTAATTTGATTTAGTGGTAAGATGTATTAAATTTGCAGTCCTTTTTGAAAGGAGCAGTAAAAAACATTGAGATGAAAAAAGATATACACCCAGAGTACAAAGACGTGATTTTTCAGGATACATCAGCTGATATCGCATTCCTGACAAAATCAACGATGTCATCTTCAGATACCATGAAATGGACTGACGGTAACGAATATCCAGTAGTAAAAGTGGAAGTAAGTTCTGCTTCTCACCCGTTTTTCACAGGTAAGAAATTATTTGTTGATACAGCAGGTAGAGTTGAGAAATTTAATAAAAAGTATAAGAGTAAGTAGTTTATACTCAAAAAATTAGTGAAAGCTTCGTGTTTTAACGCGAAGCTTTTTTATTTTAGGCCTTTAATCCGGATTAAACCTGGTTAAATTGTATAACTAAAAAAAACTGATTCTTGAATCTAATTTTATTCGATGATCCAATAATTAAAGATTCCTTGTTACCCCTCACCTATACGCGTCCGGTAGCAGAAATTCGTGTTGGCATTCAAAAAATATCAGAAAAATGGATTCATTTATCCCAATCTGAAGTAGGTTTTTGGACAGAAGATTACCTCTCTATAAAATTTCCAGGTAAAATTTCAGACAATTGTATAATTGTTAATGGCGCAATTTGCCCCGATTCACCGTTTATTAATATAATACAAACGCTGGAAAAAGGCCGGGGTCTTAAGAAAGATAATTTTATCCTGGCTTATCGTATGGCCAGTACAGATGAAATTACACTTTCTAACCTCTACGGGAAAGTGTTGGATCAATGTGAAGAATTTGAAGGGCAAATTACCATTATTTCAAAGCCATGGCACATCTTTCAAAAAAACGCAGAACAACTCAAGCTTGATTTTGATAGAATAACCAAGGGAAGAAAATCAATGGAACTTACCGATCCATATACGGTAATATATAAAAGTGAAAATGTATTCATTGAGGAGGGTGCGCAAGTAAAGGCGGCTATTATCGATGCCGAAAACGGTCCTGTATATATTGGTAAAAATACGATTATAAACATAGGTGCCGTAATAAGAGGATCTTGGCCTTACTTGATAATTCTGAAATTGCCATGGGCTCAAAATTAAGGGGAGACTCTACAATAGGTCCGGGATGCAAAGTCGGTGGAGAAGTATCTAATTCTGTGTTTTTAGGAAATTCCAATAAAGCCCACGATGGTTATTTAGGAAATTCTGTAATAGGTGAGTGGTGTAACCTCGGTGCTGGCACCAATTCCTCCAATATGAAAAATGACTACAAAAACGTTCGGCTTTGGGACTACAGTGTAGAGAGGTTTGGAGATACGGGTTCTACTTTTTGCGGTCTAATTATGGGTGATCATTCCAAATGTGGAATCAATGTTATGTTTAATTCAGGAACGTCTATTGGGGTGGCATGTAACCTGTATAACCCAGGCTATTTTAGGAATTTCATCCCCTCTTTTTATCAAGGTTCACCACAAAAGATGGAAACCCTTTCAGCAAAAAAGGCCTGCGATACTGCACAAAGAATGATGGATAGAAGAAATTTCGATTTTACCGAAACAGACTATAAGGTTTTGGAAAAAGTTTTCGAACTTACAGCCAAATACCGAAAAAATTAATATGAGGTTTCAGGATATACCGGGAATGGATGATGTGAAGTTGAAATTGACCTCCTCGGTCAATAACAATACTTTAGCCCATGCGCAACTTTTAGCGGGTAAACCAGGGGCTTGGAATTTGCCTCTCGCTTTGGCTTTTTCAGCCTACATCCATTGTGAAAATAGAAATGACCATGACGCTTGTGGCCAATGTGGATCATGTAGTCAACATGAAAAATTTATCCATCCGGATGTTAGTTATGTTTTTCCTTTAACAAGCCAAAAAGGGGTCAAGTCTGATGATGTGATTTCAAGAAATTATTTGAAAAACTTCAGAAGCTTCCTCAGTGAAAACCCCTACCGGGATATTGAAGACTGGGCCGCATATATTGAAGGTGAAAATAAATCCTTTAATATTTCCAAAGAAGAAAGTCGTCAGATAATTCAGAATCTTTCATTAAAATCCTTTACAGGCGGATTCAAAATAGTAATAATTTGGTTGCCGGAATATATGCACATCAATGCAGCTAATGGAATTTTGAAGGTACTTGAAGAACCGGCAGAAAAAACCTTATTTCTGCTCGTAAGTCAAAATAGCGATAGGCTATTAACCACTATTTTGAGCCGAACAAGGCAAATTCAGATTCGAAACCCAAAGGATATTGAAATAAAAGATTGGTTGAAATCGAAAATGGATCTTTCTGATGAAAAAGCAGCTCAACTCAGTTTGTCAAGTGATGGCAATATATCCTCCTTGTTAAAAATTCTTGAGCAAAAGGATGATATGGTAATGGACTTTTTCAGGAAATGGTTGCTTGCATGTTATAGGCTTGATCAAAGAAAGATGATTGAATATGCCGATTCTTTTGGTAAAATGAATAAGGTAATTCACAGATCTTTTTTTTCTTATGGCCAAAATGTAATGAGGGATTGCTTATTGATTATTTCTAAAGCCCATTCCACAGAATTAATATCAGATTCTTACAAAGAGTTTGTTATAAAACTAGCCGCACTACTCAATATCTCAAAAATTGAATTATTTTCGCAACAATTGGGAGAAACGGCTTATTATCTGGAACGCAATGCAAATTCAAAACTGGCTTTTTTAAATATGTCCGTTAAAATGGCTCACCTTTTTAGAAAATGAAACACATAAGAATAGGTACTAGAGGAAGTAAATTAGCCCTTTGGCAAGCTAATTTTATTGCATCAAAACTTTTGGCTGCAGGGTGGAATACTCAAATTGTTACAATTGATACAAAAGGAGATAAATTGTTGGATGTTTCTATTTCCAAGATTGGAAGTAAAGGGGTCTTTACTGAAGAAATAGAAGATCAACTTAGATCAGGTTCAATAGATATTGCTGTACATAGCGCTAAAGACCTTCAATCATCGTTGCCTGATGATCTTGAACTTATAGCATGTACGGAACGTGAAAATCCTGCTGACATTCTTGCTTCGTATAAAACATTATTAATTGATCAACCACTTACTATAGGAACCAGCTCTACCAGAAGGGTTGCTCTGCTGAAAAAGTATTACCCTCATTTCAACATTGTTTCCGTAAGGGGAAATCTCCAAACTCGTTTTGAAAAAATGAAGAATGGGGCTTGTGATGCACTTATGCTCGCCTATGCCGGGGTTTATAGAATGGGGTTTGGTGAGAATATTGTACATCAATTCCCATTGGATACGTTTACCCCTCCAACAGGCCAGGGAATTGTAGCGATCGAAGCCTCGGTTCATTTGAAGCCTGAAATAAGAACTGCAGTAAGGGCTGTTATTAATGATGAAAATTCTGAAATAACCCTTAATACAGAGCGTGCTTTTCTAAAAGTACTTGAAGGAGGATGTAGTATCCCCGCTTTTTGTCATGCCGAAATCGTCGTCGAAAAACTACAGGTATTGGCCGGTTTATCCACACTGGATGGTTCTGTAATCATTAGGAAATCAGAGATTACAGATATTGAAAATGGAGTGGAAGTAGGTAAATCGCTCGCCTTGCAAATTTTAAATGAAGGAGGAAGGGAAATTTTAAATGAAATCAGGAAGTCTATTTAGATTAAAAAAATATGAAGTATATCTATATAATGATCATTTCTGTTGTTTTTGCAGGCTGTAATAGAGATACAGACTATGTGATTACTTTTAAAACAGAATTTGGCGATATGAAAGCCATTTTGTACGATGAAACTCCGTTGCATAAAGAAAATTTCATCAAATTGGCGAAAGAAGGAAGGTATGATAGTACTATCTGGCATCGAATTATTGAAGATTTTATGATTCAAGGTGGAGATATAAATCAAAAACCGGGAAATAAAGACTCTATAAATTATACCGTACCGGCTGAATTTAATAAAGATTTCTTTCATAGAAAAGGTGCAATTGGTGCCGCCAGATTAGGAGATAAAATAAATAGAAAGAAAGCATCAAGTGGCTGTCAGTTCTACATTGTTGATGGAAAGGTTTGGGATGAAATTGAACTTACTACCGATATGAACAAAATGAATGTTGAGGTGGCCCGGTTAATTCGTATACCGGAATATGACAGTATAGGCAAGGTTCTCATTCAAACTTATCAGGAAGGAAGATACGATGACTATACCAAGATGATGCTCGATCTTGTTCCGGTAGTTGAGAAGCGCTTGGGTTCTGAAGTTACGAGAGACATACCCAAAAAACGTTTGGATGTTTACACTTCAATTGGTGGGTCTCCCTGGCTTGATGATGACTATACAGTTTTTGGCCAAGTGGTTGAAGGACTTGAAATAATTGATAAGATTGGTTTCTTAGCTAAAAATAAGGATGATAAGCCTCTTCAGGATACTTATTTAACTGTAGAAGTTGATGAACTTCCCAAAAAGAAGATAACAGAATTATATGGTATTAGTTATCCTGATTCAGAAAAATGAGAATATTAATTACAGGTGCCAATGGTCTTTTAGGTCATAAACTAGTAGAGATACTTGCTGCAGATAAGTTAGTAGAACTTATTGCTACATCCAGAGGAAAATCCCGACTTCCTGAAAAATGGAACCTTGATTATCAGGAGATGGATGTCAATAATGCCAACCAGGTTTCCAAAATTATTTCTTCTGTAAAGCCAGATGTTATCATTCATACTGCAGCTATGACGAATGTAGATGATTGTGAGCTTAATCAATCTGAATGCTATGATCTTAATGTAAAAAGTGTAGAAATATTACTTAGGGCCAGCAAAGAAATAAAGGCTTTTTTTGTTCACCTTTCAACTGATTTTATTTTTAGTGGGGAAAAGGGACCTTTAACTGAAGATGAATCTCCCAAACCTGTAAACTATTATGGCGAAAGTAAACTTGAGTCTGAGACTATTGTAAAAAGTTATCCTTATAAATGGGCAATTGTCCGTACAGTACTTGTTTATGGCATAACCCCAAACATGAGTAGAAGCAATATTATACTTTGGGTGAAAAAAAGTCTTGAAGAAGGAAAAACCATTCAGGTAGTCGATGATCAATTTAGAACCCCAACACTTGCCGAAGATTTGGCAAAAGGTTGCATTGCTATTGCTAAAGGTAGTCATGAAGGTGTGTTTAATATCTCCGGAAAGGACTTTCTAACTCCTTATGAAATGGCAATAGCTACGGCAGAATTCTTTGGCCTGAATAAGAACCTCATCGTAAAAACCGACTCTTCCAAGTTTACCCAACCTGCAAAACGGCCATTACGTACTGGATTTATATTGGATAAAGCAATCAATACCTTTGGTTATGCTCCGGTATCATTCAAAGAGGGGATTCAAATAGTTGCAGATCAAATTCAGAGACCTTAATTTTAAAGTATAATGCCTTAATTAATACTTTAAATGAAAAGTTATTAATTAAGGCATTGTAATGATTGTGTTATTGAAAAAATAACAGGAAATTTATTTTATAATTGTTTCAATAACAGTATTTGATGCAGCTTCTGTAATTCGGTTTAATTCTAATTTTAGTTTTTCTTTCAAACTAAGTATTTTTTGATCTACAGCTTCTATTTCTACTTGCTTTTGGTCAGCCTCTTCTTTACTTATAGTGCCAGCCTCTACTTTTTCAGTGAGTAGTTTTTTAGCTAATTCAAGTTTTTCTGAAGTGGCATCCAACTCTGCCTGGCTTTCTTCCAGTCTTCCTTTTGCCTCTGCCGCGCGTTGTTGCCCAAACTCTCGTCCACTTAATTCACCCTTATTTTTACCATAGGCATTGCCTTGCCCGTTATTTTCTTTGGCTTTCTCGTTTTGCTGATTTCCGTTGTTCGCAGGCTTCCCCTGCTCATTGGCTTTCCCCTTTTCCTCTTGTTTGCCATTGTTTTCAGGTTTGCCTTTGGTCTTATTTATCTCGTTGGGCTTTTGGGATTTCGTTTGATTCCCTTCCGATTCTTCATCTTCCTCAATTTCTTTTTCTTCCTCTTTTACATTCTGAGAAGATTTTTCAAGATCTTCTTTCTTTTTGGAATTGCCATTTTGTGACCATGCATTTGTCGAAACCGAAAAGGCCAGCACCAGTATTATATAAATTGCTTTTTTCATGATTTTAATCTTCTAACCCTTTTAAAATTTCATCAACCTGACTATCAAGATTTTTAGCCTCGTTACTTATTTCAACAGAAAGACTGTCAATTTCCTCAATTTCATTAATAATTTCTTCAGAAATTGAGTCTTTTTTCACATCCGAATTCTCTTCAGATCCTTTTGAACCACATGACAACAACAAACACATGAATGTAGCCATTATCAAAAATTTTAATTTTTTCATAAATCTAATTTTTTGTAAAAATACTTCAGAACTAAAAGGTTTACAACTGCTCTTCGCCAATAATTCTATGAGCTTGATGAATACTGGCATTAAGTTCATAACCAACCAATAAAATAACGGTAAGAATAAACTGCCATAGCATAAATGCAATCATTACTCCTATACTTCCGTAAAGTTTGTTGTAGGTAGCGAAATTTGAAATGTAATAAGAAAAACCATAAGAAGAGGCAATACAAAGAAGAGTACTAATTATACTACCTAATGAAAAGAAACGCCAGTTATAATGCACGGCAGGTCCAAAATAATATATACATGAAATAGCAAAATAGAATACTAGAAAAAGTACGAGAAAACGTACAACCATAATTAGTGAAACCATATAGGAATCAATATTTACCCACTCAATTGAAGATATAGTATCGATAATAAAACCTCCTATCACTAACAGTACAATGGCAAGGATTAATGCAAATGCAAGCATCACAGTGAGTGCGATTGAGACTAACCTTGTTTTAAAAAAACCTCTTTTTTCTACGGTTTTATAACAGGCGTTAAAGGCTTGCATCAACGACAAAACACCATTGGCCGCCAGAAAAAGAGAAAACAAGGCACCAAAGGTAAGCAGGCCTCCTCTTGATTGATTTAATATATCCTCAATAGTGCTGGATATAACCGAAAACATACTTTCAGGCATAAATTGCCCTATAAATAGTAATATATTTTCACTATCAACCTCAGGTATAAAATTGTGAATGAAAGGGATTAATGTAAACAGAAATAAAATAGCTGGAAATATGGCTAAAGTAAAATTAAAAGAAACACCATTAGCTCTTTGTATAATGTCATCTTTGGTAATTTTCTCAAAAAAAACCTTAATAACTTCGAATAAACTTACATTTTCATAATTTTTAAACCGAATACTAATTAACAATCTGACAATTAATACTGCCAATGAAGAATTAAGTACATACCGGGTGATTCTATTTTTCATCGGAAAAATACG
>Ga0224506_10002056_pt1 | contig 13983 bp, 18 predicted proteins | sample SF_Jan12_sed_USG_2_FD_169108 | JGI IMG/M metagenome (GOLD analysis project Ga0224506, IMG submission 169108) | Sediment microbial communities from San Francisco Bay, California, United States - SF_Jan12_sed_USGS_8_1 | ecosystem: Environmental > Aquatic > Marine > Sediment | place: USA... | reverse complement strand
TTTGCAGCCGAACGTTGGCAATCCAAGCAGACAAGGCTGCACTCGACTTGTCAAGGAAACTCGTGGAAAAGCTTAGTAATCCAAAGCAAAAAGTGAAGATTACATTAACTATCAAAGTTTAATGCACCCACAAATTTCCACGCTGATTTCTGAGTTATGTTCCATGCTACTACGAATGTTAAGGCAAAGCAGAAACAGAAAACATTGGGTCACAGATGATAATTTCCATTCCAATCCTCCTTTCTCCCTAGCTAAAGAACGCAACTTTCAGATATTTATGAGTTTAAGAGATAGAAGGATGAGAGGGCGCTGATTAAAAAAAGAAGGAGAGGGATTTTCGGCTTGGACTTTTGCTAGCCGAGTTTGAAAACGAAGCTTTCATTGCTTATCCGCGTGAGTTGGAAATGATACTGAACAGCCTCTTGTTACAACGACGACATTTGTGACTTTTGAGGCTTTTGGAGAGTTATGATTTTTCCCTCTCCCAATAAAAGTAATGATTAAAAATTATATAAACATTGCGAACATAAAAATTGTATAAGGGACTTGTTTCTTGGACAGTGGAACCTGAAATAAGCATTACGCTACATAGAAGAGAAAGAACCCTAGGAACTGAATATCGAGAGGCACATGCCAGGAAAATGACAAAAAAGTTAAACTTTAACAGATTTTTGCGTCTAAAACGGCTTGCCACTCGTAAGGAGCTGTGGCACGAACAAACCTTGAAAACAAAATCTTTTCAACTTCCCTTCCAGACTCCTTAACAGCATCTACGAACCGTCGCGTTACGTTTTCCAACGAATCAGAAGCATTCACAAAACTGTAAAAGTACACTATGCCGCCCGTTGGCTTTATTGCTTCACATGCAGCATCCACAAACTCTACGGCTTTCTCAGGCAAATTCATAACCACACGGTCCGCAACCCCCGAAAGCCTTTGCTCAACAATCTGTTTTGCATCCCCCAAGATCGGATACACTTTTCCTTCAACCCTGTTCAGCCTAACGTTTTTCTTTAGAAACTCAACCGCGTGCGGGTTCACGTCTACGGCGTAGACCTTCACGTTTTCGTGGGTTTTTGCGATTAATATCGCGAAGGGACCTACACCAGCGAACAAGTCTACAACCGTTTCGCCTTCTTTGACGAGAGACGCAACTCTGTTGTGTTCGTATGAGAGGCGTGGAGAAAAGTAGGCTTTGGCAAGGTCCACGTAATACTGGCATCCGTACTCTTTATGGATCGTTTCGGTTTTAGGCTCTCCAGCAATTATGCTGAACTCTCTTAATCGATAAGTTCCACTGACAGCGCCTGCCTTGGCAAGCACCGCCCGCACGTTCTTATGTGCTTTCAGAACTGCCTCGCCGATGACACTTTTGCGTGCGTCAAGCTCCGGCGGAACCTCAATTATTGCTATATCTCCGACAAAGTCTATCGCACGCGGCAAGCTAGCCAGTAAATGTGGGGGAAACTTGTCCTCAAGCAATTCGACAAACGTTTTAACTCGCTTCTTCCCTTCTGGAAAAACATAGGTTAAAAATTCGCAGTCTGGCACTCGTTTCTTAAATGTTTCCAACTCGCTTCCTGATGGCTGATGAATAAGCGGGATGTAAACGAAATCCTTGTCTCTTTGGATTTCTAATTCTCTGTTAACGACTTTCAGCTTATTGGCTAAAATTATAGCTTTTTCGACATGAATTTTCGGAACTCTAACACACACGGATCGTTTAGACATCAAACCACTAGGATTTATTTTCTTTTAATGCTCTAATTAACGTGTAAAATAAAGTTAACTTCTGTTTCATCCTCGACTGTCAGCCAACTTTCTCAATCTTGTAAAGCCCATCCACTTTTTCAACGTTGAATCTCACGTTCAGTACTTTTTCAGCAAGCCACATGTTTGCTTCCAAATGGTCTGAAATCGTTCGCGTTAGGTATACCGAACTGCCTTTTGCCAACGCTACGTACGGAATGAGCATGTCAGCCAGATGCACATCAACCGTGGGCTTGGCGGAAATTTCTGCACAAAGTTTTTCAGCAGCCTCCTCTCCGACAGTTTCACTTGCTTTCCTGAGTTCGCCGATTGCGTCGGCTCCCAAAATTGCACCAGTGTCGGTTTCAGCCCATAAGACAAGGGAGCTGCCCTTCTGCAATGGATTCGACTGGTCATTTACTATTTGAATGTCTGCCGTGTATCCCCTTTCTCTTAGATAGCCGCTTGCCGCTTTTGCCTGACGTTCAGCAACCTTTCTTTCAGCGAGGAACGTACAGACCGAAACTCCCTTTATGGCTTTTATTTTGTCGAAGTTCTCTAAGCCTAGTGGTTGCAGAAACTTGCACGGCTCCACGGTTATTGTTACCTCACCCATGCCTTTAGGATAATAACCATACCTATGCACTGTTAACGCTGCGTTTAGTCCCATACGTTTTAGCGTTGACAGAAACACATATCGCATATAATTAATAGTGGGTGAATGTGAAACATCTGTTCCGCCCTTCGATACGCGTAAATGCACGGTGTCCTTTGCGAAAGCACAGATTGGCAGAACAGTCATCAAAAGCATCGGAATGCTTCCAGCAGTGCCAATCTCAGCCTGAAATTTTCCACCTTTCACCTCTTTAGGCCTAAACCATAGCTCACGCGAGTTAAGCCTTGCGCCTTCCAGTTCGGCGTTGCAGAGCTTTGCAGCTGTCAAGACCGCTTCCAAATGTTGAGGTCTCAAACCCGGTTGCGGTCTGTTCTGTCTGATGTTGTAGATGTGTAGCCGCCGTTCTAGTATTGCGGCTAGAGCAACCGATAGCCTAAGGATTGTGCCGCTTCCGCTCTTCTGACTCCCGTCAATCTCAATCACGCGTAGTGGACTCTCCGTCTAATCTAACATTTCAACACATATCTCCAATTTACTAAGGGTTCACAAACAATTAATAAATACGTTAAGTATTAATGACTTGGAAGGAAAAGAGATGAGCGAAGAAAGGGAGAATGTTGAGAAGCTAACAGAAAGAATTGATGAGCTTCTTATAATCTTAAACAGGGTTACAGAAGACCTACAACAGGTTTCCGCGTCCCTAAAATCCTTAGCGGTTTCACAAATCGCTCAGCCGCCTGCTGCTCCAGCACCCGCACCCGTAACGCCTGAAGCCCCCGAGAAGGAGACATCGATAGAAGACGTTAAAATGATGTTCCCTGAGGATTTAGAGAGCCTGCTTAGTTTTGAGGAAAAGGAAGATTACTTAGTGATAAAGCCTCGTCAATTTTTGGGTTCAGAAAACTTCGCCAAAATAGCGTCAGTAGTACGCGGAATAGGCGGAGACTACATAAGCGCTGGAAAAGAGTCCCACTTTAGAGTACCGAAAAAAAGAACTTGAAACAAACGCTGCGTCATTTCTCGCTTAGAATCGATACCCATATCTTATTTCAAAGTCTTTAAGCCCGCCAGTGTAATTTTCCCACATAACATCTATGCCCGTAACCCTCGCTCCGGATGGCCCCCGTCTGCAGAATTCTACAAGTTCTTTCACACTTTTTTCCTCTCCTTCAAGGACTGCTTCAACCCTGCCGTCTGGCAGATTGCGAACCCACCCCTTCACGCCAAGTTTCTTAGCCTCATATCTTATTTCTGACCTGAAGAATACCCCTTGAACTCTGCCACTCAGGAAGACGCGTGCCCTAACTTTCATGGCTTCACCGTTCCCATCGATAATTTCTGAAAATTTTGCGGTTTGAGGGTTTTATTGTTTTCATTTTAACTTATCTCTCTCCACAGTTTAAAAGTGTCGTTTCATCGTTCGCTTTAAAACTGTTTGCGTATTGTCGAGTTTTTGGTGAACGTGGATGTCAGAGAACTGTAACGGGAAACTGTTGGTTTACGCCTCAATTTTTGCGTCTCGTGGAAAGCGATTAGAATCCGTTAGCATCGCGGCGGAGAAAACGGCTGAACTATTAGAGTTGGACGTGAAGATCATTACCTTCAGCGAAGAATTCGCTCCTATATACGTTTACTACAAGAACGGCGACGAAAAACCCATCCCAATCTACTGCCATAAAAGTGGAGAATCCAACATACAAGAGATCTATAAGGCTTTAAGGAACATGATGTTCGTGCTTTCCTTCCACCCGAAGCATTCAACCCTAAAGCAGATAAGAAAAGACGTTATGCGGTTTTCCTGAACATTATGGCTTGATTCTTAAGCGTTATTTCGTAAACTTGGTTCACATCAAAGTCTATACCTAGGCTCTCACACTCTTGCTCCGTCAAGAACAAAATTATTTTCGGAATCGCAAACTGCCTCTTCGCCGGGAGCATTGGCAACTGCTGCTGCACAGCTTGGAGAACGTCTTGCACCATCTTTGCCTCTTCGGTTCGGGGCCTAACAACAAAGCTAGGGATTTTCCGCTCTTCAACTAATTCTATGCGTTTTCCAAGATTCCCATCTAAATCGCGGATAGACTCGATTTTGTTTACTCTAACACGAAACATGACTACTCACAGGGTAAAACGTTTCCAAGCACTTATACGTTTTCTTAGCGTGTCTCTACTCCATCTCAATAGTTGCAGGAGGTTTTGGAGTGACGTCATAATAGACTGTTGACACGTTCAGGCATCCCTCAATCACTTTTTCTGCAATTCTGTCCAATGTTGTCCATGGTATGCCCGAAACTTGCGCAGTCAAGAAGTTCTTGGTTTGAACAGCCCTTATGCCAATAACATAAGGTTTTTTCTCAGGCAAATCCTTAACTGCATAGAAGACTCTTGCAACCGCTGGGTTTTCAGTGATTATCCTTGCTTGGAGGGATATAAGATTCTGGATGACTGTCTGGTGAACCCGCCCGTTCATAGTTTCAACTTTTATACCAACTATCTCACCGTAGCGTCTTTCACCGCCTTTCACTCCGGTAGCCTTGTCCTTGAATACTTTTACATGGATGTTTCTTGAGGGGACGTTAAGGAGTCGTGCCGCGGCTTCTTGGACGTGGGCAATTACAGATTTCTGTAAAACTTCTTTGGTGTCGATGATTACGGCGAAGTATTGGCTGGGCTTATGCTGTGCGAGTTCACGTTCAACGATGGCTGTAGCTTTCTTAACAGTCTCTAACTTATCGGGATGAATCTCTCCAACCACCCGAACTAATAGACCTGGTCCTGGAAATGGTTGTCTTTCAGAAAACTCAGCTGTCAATCCTAGGTATCTTGCAACCATCCTCACTTGTTCCTTGTACAACGTTACGAGGGGTTCAACCACTTTAAAGCCGAAGCGTTCCATTGGGTTTATGCCCATCTGTTCCAAAACGTTGTGCTGTGTTTTTACGCCGGCCACCGTTTCATCGATGTCCGCACGTATTGTGCCTTGCACAAGGATTCTACAGCCTTCTTTCTTGGCGGTTTCGCTGAGCGCTTGATAGAAGGTTTCACGAAACTTTTTCCGTTTTTCTTCAGCGTCCCTTAGACCTTTCATGGCTTCTAGAAAGCGTTCACGAACATCAACTATTTTCATCAGCACATTGAAAGGCGGCTTAGACAAAATTTCAGCCACATGCTCAGGTTCACCCTCCCGCATGAAAGCATCGTCCAAAATCACGCAGACAAGGTTTTCACCTATCGCCTTATGCATCAGCACGGCACATGTCGTGCTGTCAACACCGCCAGAAACAGCCACTAAAGCCCGTTCATTGCCAATGGCTTTTCTCAACTCTTCAATTCGGGCTTCAACGAAGCTTTTTGGATCAAGTTTCTCCAATTTAGCTTCCTCCCTTCAGATTATCAACTGATTTGCGGTTTCACGATTTAAGTATTTACCCATCGCCGGCATCCTCAGAACCCCGAGAACCTCACTTATAATCTCCATTGATACGGGATCTGTGAGTTCACGGAAATTTGTGAATCTGATGAAAGTTGCTGTTGTTCTGCCCCGAAGAAAAACGACATACTCATCGAAAGTTTTAAAACAAGTTTCATCCCCATGCGCGTCCCAAAGTTCCTTATAATCTCCAACTAAACGCTCAATGAAGTCTGCAACTCCCCGGATCTGCATCACCGGCTTATTAACGTAGAAGAGAAGCTTCTGGGCTCTAAGGGGACCTACACGGCTTCTTCGCACGAAAGCGTGCATCTGACTGCTGTTTCTGTTTCGCCCGCAAAGTCTGTTCCACCATTTCTCCTCGGATAACAAGATGTAGACATACCGTTCATTTGGCATGCGATTATTCTCCAGAAGTCAATTCATAATCTGTTACTGAAGTTCTATAATAACATTTTTGGTGTAGGTTCTTAGGCTTGATGTTCACAACATTTCATTTTTGACCACAAACCCGCTTAGAACAGAGAACAAATTTTAAGTCATTTCTTAAAAAGCTGAAGTGCTCTCTGGAAGAGACAAATCCGAAGGACAGCATCTTAGGGACTAAAGAAAGACCTGTGGACGATCAAACACAACCTTCGAATCTGAAGGGTGATCAAACCTTATATTTACCACATGTCATCTACATAATATATTCCAAAGGTGAAGAGTGCATGAAACTCGTAACGGTTCTATTACCAGAAGCTTATCTTGAAGGCTTGGATGAGCTTGTAAGGAGAAATATGTATCCGAGTAGAAGCGCAGCTATAAGGTCTTCTGTTAGAGATTTGCTGAAAAAGGAACTTTGGGAAAGAAGAGGAAGATAACACGCTTTATTTTTAATTGTGTTCAGTTTCATTTACATTGATTTGCGAGGTCTCTGATTTTCTTAGCGGTCTCCGCTGGATTTTCTGCAAGTGTTATTGTTCGTCCTACGATTAGGTAACGTGCTCCTGCTTTCAAAGCTGATTCGATAGCTCCGCCTTGAGTGCCTATTCCGGGTGAATAGATTGGGATTTTTTCGCCGAGTATTTTGTGTACTTCTCTTATTTTTTCTGGGTATGTTGCGCCCACTACAGCGCCGTCGGCGCCCCATTTTAAGGCTTTTTTCCCAAATGATACATATTGGGGAGCTTTTTCACCTGTTTCGGCGTCGAAGATTGTTTGTCCGTAGCCTTCGCTTGCTCCTTTGTGGCTCATGTAGACTAGGAGGATTACGCCGCGTTGCAGTCTACGCGCGACACTGAAAACGGGTTTTAAGCCTTCTTCCCACCCCACGAAGGGATTGGCTGTTAGTGCGTCGAAGCCAGCAGCGTAATAGTATTCTGCGATTGTTTGGTTTGTTGAGCCTATGTCGTTTACTTTGCAGTCCATTATCGTCAGTAATTTCATGTCGTGGACTTTTTCAACAAGTTTTTGAACATCGTTGAATGTGCCGAGAGGAAGAATGAGGTGACGGTTAAACTTTACAGCGCAAATGTAGGGGTGCACTGCTTCTAAAGTGTGTTTTGCTTGGGAGAAGAGGGTCTCGCGGTTTTCCGATTTTTCAAAGGGAAAATCTAGGGCTAAAACTATGTTGGATTTTCTGTTTTTTGCTGTTTGCTCCATTCTAGCACGGAAAGACACGCTCAAAGCACCGTTCTCTATTTAGGCGTATGGCTAAAAACTTTTGCTTTCCCGTTGTTCGTATTGGTTGGCAAAGGCGTGCTAAGGAGCGGTTGGATGCGTTTGTGCTAGTAGTTTTTCCATGTTGTCTAATCGTTTTTCGATTGCGTCGAGTTTCTTAAGAATCTGTTCCAATATTTTGACGATGTCTTCTGCCGGTACCACTGGAAGCGGAGTGGGTGACGGCCACCTCTGCTCTTCCGGACGTTTAAGAGGCCTAGGAATATGAGGAGGATAAACCATTTTCGGTTACTTCCTGAATTAAATCATCGCACGACAACATATTAACTTTTCATCGTACTGACTATTGTCTGAGATGTCGGGCGCCTTAATCAGCAGGCATCTTTTCCATAGTTACTGCGCGTTGAAAACTTTTATCGTTTCGGTCTCTCCATATGAAACCATTTTAACGTACGATATTGTCGTTTCCACAGCCCCTTTCAGCTTCTCCTCCGTTATTCCCGGAACCCCATACCCAACTATCAACACGTTTCTTGTTTGCCCAGTAATCTTCGTGTGATCTGAGTCTCTGTAGGGATAAATACACAAGACTTGTTTTTCATCAGCCAAAACGAGCATTTTGTTTGTCAAAGTCATAAGCTTATTCATGCCGATTCCTGTGAAGGTTTCACCGTTTCTTGCGAAGCGTATCTGAAAAGGCAGGTTTAAGCGGTCTTTGTCAAACCCGCTTATCGGGATTATCGTTTTCATTGAAGCCAGATTGTAGGAGTCAACAACCGCGGATATACGTGGAAGCTCTTTTCCGTGTAAGACTCTTCTGAGCAAGGCTTCGCCTGAAGGCCTCGTTTTGGTCGGGTCGATGTCAAGCTTCCAGTAAAAATCCCTGTAGGCTCTAACCGTCGAATTATCCTTCAACGTTTCGATGTTGTATTTGGCTCTGACCTCTTCACATACAGCTCTTTTGAGCTCTTGAATTCGTTCATTTTCTTTTTCTACGTGGACACCGTTGATTATGCCTATGCAGATAGATAGTTCTGGAAACTTTGCGGAGACTTCCGGGCTCCAATGAACCTGAAATTGCATGTTTCGCACACCTCAAATGGACATTAAACGTTAGATATTTTAGCAAATCGTGCAAAATCTTTTCCCTTCAAATAGCCGATTAATAGCATCAAGATTGGAAAGGTCTGATGATGATAGGGGAACTTGCGGCTTTAGGCGCTGCGATCTGCTGGACAGTATCCGCGGTACTATACAAAGAAGCGTTGTTAAAGGTAAAGCCCATTTCAGCAAACATTGTGCGTTGCGTGTGCACAAGTATAGTCTTAGTTGTTTGTTTGGCGATCATTGGCAAATTTGGAGTTTTGACGGACTTGCCACTATATGCTGTTATCCTTGCAAGCGTCAGCGGAATAATTGGTTTGGGTTTCGGCGACACCGTGTACATGGTAAGCCTAAAGCTTATAGGGGTAGCGCGAGCCGTTCCAATAACATGTACATATCCACTGTTCAATCTTTTGTTAGCGGTTTTCTTACAAGGAGAAGTGGTCACTTTGTATGTGGTTCTCGGCACCGTTGCGATAGTTTTGGGAGTTTGGCTTATCAGCCGAGAAGAGAAGGAAACAGGCACAAGTGAAACACAAAAGAAAGGGCTGGTTAGAGGTGTGGCTTCTGCTTTGGCAACCGCTATATTGTGGGCTGTAAGCATAACAATGATTAATATGGCTGTAACTCTCCCAGAAACAGGCAGCTTAGACCATGCTTTAGCCATCAACACCATTAGAGTGTCAGCAGTTGCAGTTTTCCTGCTAGCTTCAGCTCCCATAACCGATACGAAATGCAGTTTTCTGAAGATGCAGAGAAAGACGCTGATCACCCTCATTTCAGGAGGCATAGTAGCCTTGGCATTAGGATGGTTCTTCCTAACATTCAGTTTCATACACACTCCGGAATCACAAGCCGTTCCAATTTCTTCGACAACGCCACTTTTTGCAACAGTATCTGGGATAATTTTTCTACATGAACAGGTTACAGCAAAAGATGTTGTAGGATCGATGATAATTGTTATTGGAATTTTTCTAATCTTCACAGTATAAAGCGAAAGGTTATGTAAGAACGGAAGTTAGAATACATAGTGCGCGCTCTATTGTAGGTAAGTGCATAAGGCGATTATGATGATTAGGGTTGGGTGTTGTGGTTTTCCAACATCCATGAAAGAATTCTTCGAAAACTTTAGCTTGATTGGGCTGAATAACACTTTTTACCAGTATCCACGCGAAGGACAGTCGAAGGTTGGCGTGAAAAAGCACATGAAAACTTCGAATTCACAGTTAAGGCGCATCAGGGCATAAGCCATAAGGCGAAACTGAAAGTTGAGGAAACAAGCCTTCAAGCTTTTAGCGTATGAAGCAGACTTGCAAAACCCTAAACTTGAGAATACTGCTTGTCCAAACGCCGGGTTCTTTTAGATCGGATAGGGATGGTGCTGTTCTGGCTGGTTTGCCTTCTAGAACCTACAAGAATGCGGAAGATCTGCTTAATGAGAAAAAGGCTGCTTAGAAGATGAAGTGACTAAACAAGTCTTTTTTGTTCGAGTTCATGCCTTAGTGTGCGGAAATCGCGGATCAGCTGTTCCTTGTATTTTGCGCTGTAGAGCGAAGCAGATGGATGGAATGTTGGAAAGATTGTTACTCGCATGCCTAGGATGGATGTTTCGTAGAATTTTCCGTGGGCTTGTGTTATTCCACTGAACGGCAAGGCGACTTTAGAGAAGATGTAAGCTGTTGAGTAGTTTCCGAGGGTGACAATGTATTTTGGTTGGATGACTCGGATTTGGCTATCCAGGTACGGTGTGCACTTTTGGATTTCGTCTGGTAAGGGTTCGCGGTTTCTTGGGGGTCTGTACTTTACGATGTTGCCGATGAAGACGCTTTGTCTTGCAAATCCGATTTCAGATAGTAGCGTGTCGAGGAATTTTCCAGCCGCTCCTACGAATGGTTTTCCTTTAATGTCTTCCCAGTATCCAGGCGCTTCTCCAATAAACATGATTTGGCTTTCTGGCCTGCCCTCGCCTGGAACAGCGTTTTTGCGGGTTTTCCAAAGTTCACATTTGTGGCAAACTATGACCTTAGCGGCGATAGCGTCTAAAAACTCCTTCTCGGACACGCAGGCATCCCTCACAGATTTCTTTTTCCTTTCTATACTTATAAGCATCAGTGGCAATTATGGAAGTTCCTATACTGTTTCTATAGAGTCTATCCTAAAACCTTACACGGAAAATATGTTGTAAAAACGATGGGGAGTATCCAATTTAGATTGCGTGTAAAACCAAAAATTGACTTCAAGAGAAGTTTAAAACATATGCTTTAACGCATCAACGCCTTTCATTCCTACGCTTACACTCAAATCCCTAGCCTTCGAAGTTACCGCTTTAACCTCTGCGTTCAGCACGTCCTCAAAACTTTTCACTCCGCTAACCACAGCGGCGGCAACACCCAGCTTTTCAGCAACATCAACGTTCAAAAAACCACACATAACAAATCCTTTATCAGCAACCACCAGGAGCAACGGCGGCGAATCAGGAAGCTCAACTCTCACTCCCAAACAAGTTTCATCATTAACCTTCACGGACATAACGCTAATCATACAGACACCGCTTATAACAAGCTTATCTTTACATATCCAGCTTAAATAAGAATCGCTAACATAAAAGTGGAGAAAGGCTACGCTATGCTGACGAAACTGAAGAAGAAAGTTCAAGCAATGCTTACAACGGAAGCAAGAGCAGCCCACAGAATAGGGTTGACACCAAACAAGGTAAGCACCATAGGCATAACACTGGCTTTTCTTTCAGCCCTAGCATATGCAGCATGGCAAACTCACACACTCTATCTCCTGCTTGCAACCTTTTTGCTCTTGCTTTCGGGCTTCTGCGACGCCCTAGACGGAGTATTAGCTAGGCTCTACCATGAAACAACACCGTTCGGCGGTTTTCTGGATTCTCTGCTGGACAGGTACGCAGACGCCGTTGTGTACGCGGGCATAATAGTAAGCGAATTATGCAATGTCACATGGGGTTTAACAGCCCTGATAGGCTCATTACTCGTAAGCTACAGCCGCGCAAGAGCAGAAGCAGCCGGAATAAAAATGGAATCCATGGGAATAGCAGAGAGAGCGGAACGAATAATCATACTAGCCACAGCAAGCATAATTGGAACCTTCTGGCAACCACAAACAGCAATGAACACAGGCATAATCTTGCTTGCAATACTCTCAAACCTAACAGTTCTACAAAGAGCCCTACATGTTTACAGCAAACTAAAGAAAAATAATGAGCTAAAAGGCTGAAATCTATCTCCTTCTTCCCCGCCTCAGACGCGTGCGCCGCTCACTTTTAGCCCTAACCTTCACAACACCCCGATGCACAGCACACGAAACGCAATAATATTTCGTCTGCACCGGAGCAGTAATATACGCACCCTTCTGACGAAGCTCCTTCGCCAAGGCGTAATCAACCATGGAAACCCGTTTGGTAACCTTTTTGGCTTTATCTCGAGGCACCGTCGCACCGCAGCTAACACACTGAACAAAACCGCCACTTCCCTTGCCACCCTTTGACCTTCCGCGACTCTTCCTCTTATAAGGCATTACCTTTCACTCTCTTTCCATTGCATGTAAATGCGTTTTCCGCCTTATATATCTGTCCGCAACCCGAGAATCGAAGCAATATTGGCTTTTTCATCAATTTTTGGCATCTGCGTGAAACACAACAAGTTTTAAATGTGGGATGATTATTTTGAGTTGAGTGAAGCAAGCATAAAGAAGCAATACATCATTCACGTGGCTGAAGAAGATGTCTGACATTGGATTAAGATCTAGAATGCTGGTTAAAGATGTCATGAGCAGCCCAGTAATAACCATAGACGAAGATGCACCGGCAAACCATGTTGCAGAACTCATGGACAAGCACGGGTTGGGCTGCATAATAGTAACAAGCAAAGAGGCAAAACCGCTTGGAATAATCACGGAAAGGGACCTAGTTAGAAGAGTTCTAGCTAAAAACGTCAAACCCGACTCCTTAAACGCTAAAGAAGTTATGACAACACCCCTCATCACAATAGAGCCCGATAAAACGATCAGCGAAGCCGCAAGAAGAATGAGCAGACTAAACATCAGAAGATTAGGAGTCGTATACAAGGAGCAACTAGTCGGAGTGCTCTCAAGCAAAGATGTCTTAGGAGTCATGCCTGAACTCATAGAAATAATCCAAGAACAAGCGCTCATAGAAGGCGAAAACAGAGCTCACGAAGCAACAACAGTAGAATCTACACCCCTCGCCGGATATTGCGACCAATGCGGTGCTTGGTCAGATGCCTTAAGAGAAACAAACGGAGATTTTCTCTGTGAAGACTGCAGAATCGAATTAGGAAGTGAAGAGTGAGAGGCGGTTGCTTGCGTGTTAGAGAAATTATGGATGGGAAGCACCCGTTTATTTATGACGATGAACTTGCCACAAAATCCCGTGCAATGATACGAGATTTCTCCCTAAGAATTCTCCCCGCAGTGAAAGAAAACAAAAAACTGGTGGGCATAGTCTCACGCGGCGACGTGATGACTATTTCCTCTTCTGTTTCACCCATAAGAGTTAAAGGCATAATGACCACGCCAAAGCACATGGTAGCAACAGAAGACGACGCTGCTTCAACCGTTAAGAAGATGATTCGACTAGACGAATGGTATGCGCCAGTCGTAAACTCGGCTCAAGATAAAACCTACAGGGGAGTTTTAGGCTTAGAAAACTTCATAGAGGCTTCGCTTAAGGGAAACCCAAAGAAACTCTCAAAACCAGTTTCAGAAATCATGTCAAAAAACGTTGTTGCCTGCTCCCCAGATGACGAGGTTGATAACGTTTGGCGTCTAATGCAAAACCAATCCTTCGCTGGGCTGCCAGTTGTTAAAAAGGACAAGCTGGTAGGCATTATTACGCAGAAAGACCTCCTCGAAAGTGGAGCGATGCTACCCACGTTCGAATCTCGAAAGGGACGTTTTCGAGCTTCCTCGAAAATTTCCGCAGTAATGAAAACAACGGTAATAGGCGTGAAAACCTCAGCAAAAATCAGCGAAGTCGCCAAACTGATGATTTCAAAAAACATAGGAAGAGTGCCTGTAAAAGACAATAAAGGAAGGTTGATTGGCATGGTTGACCGTGAAGATGTTGCCAAACTCCTTGCTAAGTGAGAGGGAGAAATGTGAGTAGAGAAGGTTTTAGAAGATCGCTAAGGGGAAAGGGCCCGCTCTCTCTGAAGACTCATCCATCGAAAAAACGCGAAGGCGAAATATTGCATGTCGCGAAGAGCCCCGTTGTCACAATGGCTCCTACAACACCCATCTATGATGGCATCCGGATAATGACTAGAGAAGGATTTCGACGTATACCAATCGCCAATCCAGGAACGAGAACGCTGGAAGGAGTAGTGACAGCCACAGATGTGATCAATTATCTTGGCGGCGGGAAAAAATTCCA
>Ga0224506_10002055_pt1 | contig 13986 bp, 11 predicted proteins | sample SF_Jan12_sed_USG_2_FD_169108 | JGI IMG/M metagenome (GOLD analysis project Ga0224506, IMG submission 169108) | Sediment microbial communities from San Francisco Bay, California, United States - SF_Jan12_sed_USGS_8_1 | ecosystem: Environmental > Aquatic > Marine > Sediment | place: USA... | reverse complement strand
GTGGTCCGGTTGGAACAACATCAGTATGACCGGCAAAGACGAAAAGAGGATTATCTTTACCCAGCCTTGCCCAAAGATTATCTACATCTCCAAAATGATGATTTTCTAGCACAAAGCCAAGCTTCTTCAGACGGTTGGCAATTATTGCCTGGCACCCCTTATCATTGGGTGTTACCGATGGAATGGCGATGAGTTCTTTTGCGAGATCAAGTGTATTAGACATTGTTCAGGTTTCTAGTTACGTGTTACAGATTTTTTAGTAGGGCGCTTCGTAGTTGTTCCTGCGCCTCTTTTGTAAGCGTCGTTCCGGTTTCTGTATCCGTGATGTCAAAGTAATCAAGGGCTTTTTCTCCCGCTGTGGATATTTTCGCGTTTAAGAGTCTAACATGACAGTCTATAAAAGTTTTTGCGATATCTGCAAGTAGCCCGGGCCGATCATTGGTATCAATATGAAGCCGTGTAATGTCGCTATGTTCAAGATTTTCAAATTCGACAAGCGTGGGCACATCAAAGTGTTTGTGTGTTCTTGGGATTGTCCAAACGGCATCGGGTAGTTTTTCACCTGGTGCTGACAATTTCTCTTTTAGTTTCGGAATAATTTCAATGGCAGCATGTTCGAGAAATTCAGGAGATTTGTTATCTGCGATAATTCTAAATGTTTCCAGTGCATGGCCATTTTTACAGTTCACAATTTGTGCATCGACGACATTGAGAGTCATTTGGCCTATGACGCTTACGATGTTTGCAAAAATATGATCTCTTGATACCGTGTAAACCATTAATTCAAGACTATCCGTTTGTTTTTCTACCCTGGCATCAATGAGTAAATCTGATTTCTCTCCCAGGTCAAAAATAAGTTGCGTGTGCCAGATTATTTCGTTTGGAGTATGCCGCAAAAAGTATTCATTGGTGAAATTATCCCATATTTTGTGCACTTGAATTGAGCTCAGACCCTGTAAATCGAGTGATCTCAAGGCCGATGTCTGGTTTTCCTGAATGTTTTCCAGCCTGTCAACCTGATGTTCAACGCCTTTGTGCAACAGGGCAGCTGTTTTGTTGTATAACTCGATGAGTAGCTTATCTTTCCAGCTGTTCCATTGTTCGGGATTGGTGCCGCGTATATCGGCAACGGTAAGCAGGTATAAGCAGTCCAGGTTCTCCAGGTTACGCACATTTTCTGCAAAACTCTTAATAATTTCTGGGTCGCTTATATCTTTGCGTTGAGCGGTTAACGACATAATCAGGTGATTGCGAACAAGCCAGCTTACCTGTTCTGAGTCTTTAGGCGACATGTCGTGGGCAAGGCAAAACTCAAGAGCATCTTCCGCGCCAAGCTCGGCATGATCGCCGTCGCGCCCCTTGGCGATATCGTGAAACAGGCCTGCATAATATAGCAGTTCGGGTTTTTGCAAATGATGAAAAATACCGCTGGCCAGCGGAAATTCATGACAAAATTCCGGTGCTGAAAAACGCCTTATGTTTCTTAAAACGAATAAGGTGTGCTGGTCAACAGTGTAGACATGAAACAAGTCGTATTGCATGCGTCCGACAATCGATTCAAATGCCGGTATGTAGGCAGCAAGAATTCCATACCGATTCATACGGCGTAGTTCGTGGGTAACACCACGCGTTTGGCTCATTATATTTATAAATAGTTTTTTGGCTTCATCCGATGCTCTAAGTTCGTCATTGATTAAATAGCGATACTTTCTTATAAGTCTGACTGTTTCAGCTCTTACGCCCTGTATGTCAGGGTGTCGTTGCATGATATAAAACAACTCGAGTAATGCTGAAGGCTTGTTTATAAAAACACTGTTATGTCTGACTTCGATATAACCATGTTTGACCTGAAAAGAATCATTGATGACTGTGGGTTCGCCGGGTTCATTAGCATAAATGATAGCTTCTCTGAATAATTGCAATAGCATCTCATTCAATCGTTCCAGTTCCATGACTGTCCGATAATACTGTTGCATGAATTGCTCAATGGCATGATTGTTTTTTTTATCGGGTTCGTCTTCAAAGCCAAATTCATCAGCAAGTTGTCGTTGGTAATCAAACAGCAATCTGTCTTCCCTGCGCCCTGAAAGATAATGCAGGCTGCACCGAATGCGCCACAGAAGGTGCTGGCCTTTCAGAAGTTCATCAAGCTCATCCTGGTGCAGGAATTTATTATCGACCAGATCCTGCATATTCTTCGATCCGAAATGACGTTTAGCTACCCATCCGATCATTTGTATGTCGCGCAAGCCCCCGCGACTCTCCTTGATATTGGGTTCCAGGCTATATGCAGTATCGTTAAATTTACCACTACGCTGTACCTGTTCTTCTAACTTGGCCTGAAAATAAGAGCGGTCATCCCATATTTCATCAGGACCTGTTCTTTTGTTCATTTGTATGAACAGGTCTTCATCGCCAGTTAATAGCCTTGATTCCATTAAGTTGGTTGCTACGGTGATGTCTTTACTTGATTCGGTGACGCACTCATCAATGGTGCGAACGCTATGTCCAATTTCAAGATGACTGTCCCAGAGCAGCAGCAGGTATTTTTCAAGCGCCTCTCGAGTTTGTTCATTTTCCTCGTCCTTGAGTAGCAGCATTAAATCTATGTCAGACCCTGGGTGTAATTCGCCACGACCATAACCACCAACAGCTACGAGCGAAACAGGTTGTTTGATGTTGGAAAACACATGTTCGAACAAAGTAATGATCAGGCGATCTATAAGCCGGGCGCGTCCATATACAATGTCTTCGACAGCTGTGCCGGTTTGGTAGGATTGTTTTAACCCATCATTAATATTGATAACGGCTTTTTTAATGATGCTTAGCAGCTTGTCTGGCTGTTGACTAATTTCAAGAGCGAGTTTTTTCTCATCAACGAGGCCATCAATTTCTGTAGAGATATTTTCTTTAAGTGCGTACATGTAGATACGTCGCTAAATCTCGTCGCCAGGGCACTGGGTTAGTATTTCGTGGCCGGTCTCTGTGACAAGGATGGTGTGTTCCCATTGTGCCGATGGGCTGTGATCTTTGGTAACGACGGTCCAGTTGTCGCTGAGTAATTTCACATCACGTTTGCCGGCATTGATCATGGGTTCAATAGTGAAAATCATGCCCGGTTCCAGCTCAATGCCAGTATTGGGTTTTCCGTAATGCAGGACCTGTGGTTCCTCGTGGAAGCCGCGCCCAATGCCATGGCCGCAGTACTCCCGTACGACGGAACACTGGAGTGATTCAGCATGTTTTTGTATCACATGTCCTATATCACCGAGATGTGCGCCAGGCTTGACCTGTTCAATGCCCAGCCGTAAGCATTCGAGAGCAATTTGCGTGACGCGGGCACCTTTTACCGGGGGTTCCCCGATAAAAAACATTTTGCTGGTATCGCCGTGATATTCATCCTTGATGACAGTGATATCAATATTGAGAATATCGCCGTTTTTCAATTTCCTGTTACCTGGAATGCCGTGGCACACCTGGTGGTTGACGGACGTACATATGGATTTGGGGAAACCATGATAATTCAGCGGTGCTGGAATAGCCTCCTGTACATTGACAATATAGTCGTGGCAAATTTTATCCAGTTCCCCGGTGGTGATGCCCGCCTGAACGTGAGGTCGAATCATCTGTAGTACTTCACCAGCCAGTCGGCCGGCAACGCGCATTTTCTCAATTTCCTGTGGATTTTTTATATGTACTGACATGTCATTAATTCTTTTTTAATCAACACCTTATGATGCATTTAGAGTGTCCGGGTTGGCACATGGCCCATTGTTTCTTGTGGCTCAATGTGATATAAAACCGCCGCGCTCGGGGAAGGTTCCGGGCGAGAGCTGGATTATTCTGTCCCAATGAGTGTTTATATACTGTTCAGGGCAGACTATATCTAATTTTACTACGCACATATACCGTCACATGTAATTGGGTGCCGTTAAAACGGTTTTTTGCATGGGGTATATGGAGGCAAAACCCTAACTGGAGAATATTATGTCTAACGTATCCATGCGTCTGATGCTTGAGGCCGGCGTGCATTTTGGCCATCAGACTCGGTTTTGGAACCCAAAAATGAATGAATACATTTTTGGTGCCCGCAACAAAATCCATATCATCAACCTCGAAAAGACCTTGCCGATGTATAACGAGGCCGTTAATGCATTAGGTAAGCTGGCGTCTGAGCGCGGCACCATACTTTTTGTAGGGACAAAGCGTGCTGCTCGCAATATAGTAAGTGAAGAAGCGATACGCTGTGGAATGCCGTATGTTAATTATCGTTGGTTAGGTGGCATGCTCACAAATTTCAAAACCATACGCCAGTCTATTCAACGCCTGCTGGATCTGGAAGAAATGTCCACCAATGGTTCCTTTGAGCGCTTAATCAAAAAAGAAGCGTTGGGTTTGACACGTGAGATGATTAAAAAAGAAAAGGTTCTTGGCGGAATCAAGGACATGAAATCCTTACCCGATGCAATCTTCGTTATTGATGTGGGTCACGAAAATATTGCAGTTCTCGAGGCAAATACTTTAGGTATTCCTGTTTTTGGTGTTGTAGATTCCAATCAATCACCAGATGGTATCGATTATGTTATTCCTGGTAATGATGATGCAATCAAGGCAATACGCCTTTATACGCAGGGTATAGCTGATGCTGTCATTGAAGGCCGTGCAGCTGCTGTTATTAGACAGCCTGTTGAAGAGAAGCCTGCCGGGACAGAAGCTAAAAAATCTGTAAAGACCGCGGCTGAAGTTAAGACAAAAGTGACAACGAAGAAAAAAGTTGAAGCAAAAGATACGGCCGAAACGATAGCTCCCGCTGAAGCTGAAAAAGAAGCGCAGGTAGAGGAGCAAGTTGCGGCTGTGAAAGATGAGCCGAAGGATGAGCCGAAGGTAGAGGCAGCGGAAAAGAAAGCTGCTCCTAAGAAAAAGGCGGCAGCAAAGAAAAAGGCTGCTCCTAAGAAAAAAGCGGCAGTAAAGAAGAAGGCTGCCCCAAAGAAAAAAGCTGCCAAATAGGCATAATGAATTTTTAATGTGGTACTGAGATTGATGCCAGAGTTGATATAGGGCAAATAATTTCTAAAGAGGTGAATGAATGAATATAACAGCTACGATGGTAAAGGAACTTCGGGAACGTACTGGTTCTGGAATGATGGAGTGTAAAAAGGCTTTGCAGGAATCTAATGGCGATATTGACAAAGCCATTGAGAACATGCGCAAGTCGGGACTTGCAAAAGCCGATAAAAAAGCCGGACGTATTGCGGCCGAGGGACGTGTCGCAATTGAAATCAGTGATGATGGTAAATCAGCTGCAATTGTTGAAGTTAACTGCGAGACGGATTTTGTGTCTGGTGGTGATGAATTTATGGATTTTGTTCGCGCTGTAGCGAAACGTGCACTGGAAGCAAAGCCTGCATCAGTTGAAGAGCTGGTTGGACTTTCATTTGCTGATAGCGGTGATTCGATAGAGCATATGCGTCAGTTAATGGTTGCGAAGATCGGCGAAAATATTCAGGTGCGTCGTTTTGAAGTGGTTGAAGCTTCATCCGGCACATACGGAAGTTATTTACATGGCACGCGCATGGGTGTGCTTGTTAACATGGAAGGTGGCGATGATGCGCTCATAAAGGATGTCGCTATGCATATTGCGGCAAGCAATCCTGTGTGTATTGCAGAGGCTGATGTGCCTTCCGATATCCTGGAGAAAGAAAAGGATATTCTTCGTGAGCAGGCTCTTGAAAGCGGCAAGCCGGCAGAAATCGTCGAAAAGATGCTTGGTGGTCGTATCCGTAAGTATCTTGCTGAAATTACACTCTTAGGTCAGCCATTTGTTAAGGATCCCGATAAAACAGTTGATGCTTTGCTGAGCGAAGCTGGTGCAAGTGTTTTATTTTTTGCCAGATACGAAGTCGGTGAAGGCATTGAGAAGAAACAGGAGAATTTTGCTGAGGAAGTAATGGCTCAGGTAGGAGCTAGCTAAGACAGGCAAACATAAAATATAAAAAACCGGGAATGTACTCCCGGTTTTTTGCGTACAACAGCGGAAAAATAACATCATGACATCGCAAGCAGTGCTTTATAAGAGGGTTTTACTCAAGCTCAGTGGGGAAGCGCTGATGGGTGAGCTGGATTACGGCATAGACCCTGATGTGCTAGCAAGAGTTGCGTCAGAAGTGACAGCTGTTGTTGACATGGGTATCGAAGTCGGCCTGGTTATAGGTGGCGGTAATATATTTCGCGGTGCAGGTTTGGCCAAGTCAGGCATAGACAGGGTAACTGGCGATCATATGGGCATGCTTGCAACAGTGATGAACAGTCTCGCCATGCAGGATGCCCTGGAAAAGGCCGGTAAAGAAACAAGAGTAATGTCTGCTTTAAGGATTAACCGGGTTTGTGAGGAGTACATTCAAAGACGCGCTATTCGACATCTTGAAAAGTCTCGTATTGTGATCTTTGCGGCAGGCATAGGTAATCCATTTTTTACTACAGATACAGCGGCTTGTTTGCGTGCGATTGAGATAGAGGCTGGCGCTATCTTGAAAGCGACAAAAGTTGATGGTGTATTTGATTCTGATCCGGCTAGCAACCCAGATGCAAAACGTTACGATACACTTACCTATGATGATGTATTGAAACAAAATCTCAAAGTAATGGATGCAACTGCTGTGGTGTTATGTAAGGAAAATCAGCTCCCGTTGCGAATATTTAATCTCAATGATAACGGTGCTCTGCCTGAAGCTATGAAAAATAAATCTATTGGCACCACGGTAGCTAATGGAGAAGATAAATGATTGATGAGATCCTTGAGGATGCAGAAACACGCATGAGTAAAAGTGTTGACTCGCTGCGTTCCGAGCTTACAAAAATTCGAACAGGGCGCGCACACCCAAGTCTTCTGGATCATTTGACAGTTGAATACTATGGGGTAGAAACACCTCTTTCTCAAGTAGCAAATGTATCAGTTGAGGATGCGCGGACCCTGTCAATTACCCCCTGGGAAAAGGATATGGTTAATGCTATTGAAAAATGCATTATGAAATCTGATCTTGGCTTGAACCCCGCAACATCGGGGACAAATATTCGCATTCCCATGCCGCAGTTGACCGAAGAACGGCGTCAGGATCTTGTTCGTGTGGTCAGGAACGAGGCGGAAAATGCGCGGATTGCTATCAGGAACATAAGACGTGATGCCAACGGGGATTTCAAAGAGCTTCTTAAGGAGAAGGAAATCACAGAGGATGAAAGGAGGCGGGCTGAAGAGGGAGTCCAGAAATTTACAGATAAATTTGTTGCAAAGATTGATGCGGTTTTGGCGGAAAAAGAAAAAGAATTAATGGAAATTTAGATTTTTTTAGAATAAATATAAATTTTAAATAATGCATAAAACAAATAAGTCTCATTCTGTAATGCCGCAACACATTGCCGTCGTTATGGACGGGAATGGCCGTTGGGCGAAAAAACGATTTTTGCCAAGAACGGCTGGCCATAGGGCGGGCGTAAAGGCTACAAGAATGTTGGTGGAAAATTGCGCGCGTTATGGCGTGGAGGCTTTGACAATATTTGCTTTTAGCAGTGAAAACTGGAACCGTCCTGAAAAAGAGGTAAATAGCCTCATGTCACTTTTTATTACAACATTGGATTCAGAAGTTAAAAAGTTGAATGAGCGTAACGTTCGTGTTCGGTTTATCGGTGACCGCAGTCGGTTTTCAAGTAAGCTGCGGGATAGCATTACAGGGGCAGAGAATCTCACTGAGGGTAACACGGGGTTGAATTTGAACATAGCGGCGAACTATGGCGGTCGTTGGGATATTGTTAACACGTGCAAAAAAATAGCACTAAAAGTTATGTCGGGTGAGATTTCTGCAGATGACATTACGGAAGATGTATTTTCCAATGAAATAAATATTGATATGTTACCGGATCCTGATTTGCTTATAAGGACAGGCGGAGAAAGCCGCATAAGTAATTTCCTGATATGGCATCTTGCTTATACGGAATTATATTTTTCTAATGTATTGTGGCCTGATTTTGATGAGCGGGAATTAGAAAAATCTCTAGAGTGGTTTTCAACAAGGCAGCGGCGTTTTGGTAAAACCTCCAAGCAGGTACAAAGTGGCGAAAGAAAGACAGGGTAGGGGATGTTACTACAACGCATCCTGACAGCCAGTATTCTCGCTGCTGCTGTAATCTGGTTAATACTCCAACCCACAGAAATATTCGTGTATTTATTGTATGTAATTGCACTTGTTTCTGGATTTGAGTGGGCCCGACTTGGAGGCATTAAGTCAGGCGTTGTTCGAATTATTTTTGCTTTTATCGTAATGCTTATAGCATGGTCATTTATTGAATTCTTTTACAAGTATGCGATTCAGTATGCATTTATTTCAGCAATTTGGTGGTTTGCCATGCTTTTGTACTTGCGTCATGCCGTCCCGGTAGAAAAAAGTACCGGTGTAGTTATCGACAAATTGGCAGTAGCTGTACTGGTTGTGCCCGCTGCAGCTGTCTCAATGTATACCATTCATAAGGTTGATCAAGGTTCAGATTGGCTATTTTATAGTTTGGTACTTGTGTGGGTGGCTGATACGGGCGCCTATTTTGCTGGAAAGAGATTTGGCAAGAAAAAGCTTGCTCCTAAAATTAGTCCGGGCAAAACAAGGGAGGGGTTGCTTGGCGCTGTACTTGCCACCACGGTTTATACATTTTTTGCAGGCAATTACTTCAATCTGGATATTCAGAAAATGTTACTGCTTTTGACGCTTTCATTTGTCCTCACACTTGTATCTGTGGCGGGAGATTTATACGAAAGTTTACTCAAGCGGGAGGCTGGTCTTAAGGATAGTGGTGTTATTCTGCCGGGTCATGGCGGTATGCTTGATCGCATAGACAGTGTATTGGCGGCTATGCCTGTCTTTTTGGTAGGTTTTACCTGGCTGATCTACCCAGTTGAGGGCCTGTAGTAATGTTATCTGGTATTACGGTGCTTGGATCGACGGGGAGTATTGGTAAAAGTGCCCTTGATGTTATTAACTGCCATAGAGATAAATATTTTATAACTGCGCTCACTGCGAATACTGATGTGTCTACGCTTGAGCAGCAATGCATAGAATGGAATCCTCAATATGCTGTTATGCTGGATGAGTCTGCAGCACAGCAACTGAATGATCGTCTCCGTAGTAAAAATCTAAAGACTGAAGTGTTATCTGGCATTGAGTCATTAAAACTGGTGGCTAGTGTAGATACTGTTGATGTTGTAATCGCGGCCATTGTTGGTTCTGCAGGATTATTGCCCACCTTATCAGCAGCAAATGCAGGCAAACGTATACTGTTAGCCAATAAGGAAGCCCTGGTGATGTCAGGCAGGCTATTTATGGATGCAGTGGAAAAAAATCACGCTGTATTGTTACCTGTTGATAGCGAGCATAATGCGATATTTCAGTGTATGCCACTGAAAAAACATGCCGATCCAATGAATGACGGTGTTACAAAAATTCTTCTGACTGCGAGTGGTGGGCCTTTTCGGGCATTTTCCGTTGATCAACTCGCTAATGTCACACCCGAACAGGCCGTCAATCACCCAAACTGGATTATGGGGCGAAAAATTTCTGTTGATTCAGCGACTATGATGAATAAGGGACTTGAGGTCATCGAGGCTCGTTGGTTGTTTAATGTTGAGATTGATAATATCGAGGTGGTCATACACCCCCAGAGCGTTATTCACTCAATGGTGTCATATGTAGATGGTTCTATCCTGGCGCAACTTGGGAACCCTGATATGCGTACTCCGATAGCGCACGCTCTTGCATGGCCGGAGCGTATAATCTCGGGCGTGGAACCACTTGACGTTTTTGAGGTCGCAACACTTGAGTTTGAGAAACCGGATTACAATCGTTTTCCATGCCTTCGCCTTAGTTATGAGGCAATAAGACGAGGCGGCAGTGCAGGTATTGTGCTCAATGCTGCAAATGAAATTGCTGTTACAGCATTCCTGGACGGTCAGATACCTTTTACTGCTATTTCAGAACTCATAGAGGAAACGCTTTCCAGGGCGACTATTGACGATGATGTAGATGACCTGGACATTATTCTGCAAGCGGACAGGAACGCGAGAATAATAGCTAATGAGTGCGTTGCAAAAAAACAGCCCGCATAACAATAGTAGTGTGAATAATAATAAAGTTTATTAACGGCAAATTTAATAATGAGTGTGCTACACAATATTTTCTTTTTTATCGTTGCCATTGGGGTACTCGTAACCTTTCATGAATTTGGTCATTATTGGGTGGCCAGAAAGATGGGTGTAAGAGTGCTCAGGTTTTCTGTTGGTTTTGGAAAACCCCTGTTTACCTGGGTGAGAACAGTTGGAAAAGATGAGATTGAATATGTCATCGCAGCAATACCTTTGGGTGGCTACGTAAAAATGCTGGATGAAAGAGAAGGAGATGTTAAGGAAGAAGATCGTAAATTTGCATTTAACAATAAACCGTTACCGCAACGTGCTGCGATTGTGGCGGCAGGCCCCGTTTTTAATTTTATTTTAGCGATTATTTTTTACTGGTTTATTTTTGTCTTAGGGGTAACAGTTGATCGACCGTTAATTGGACCTCCACAGGCTAATAGCATAGCTGATATTGCAGGTTTTTCGGTCAAGGATGAAATTCTTAAAGTACAGGATGTAGAAATAAAGTCGTGGAATGCATTTCGTTTAGCCATCCTCGAGCAGGGACTGGATGGAGGCTCGCTTGATATATTGGTGAAGGACAAAGACGGCACCAGATATACCAGATCCATGGAACTTGGAGAAACAAAACTACTTGATGATGAAGGTGATATTTTAACAAAGCTTGGCTTTAGCCAGTGGTGGCCGGATCTTCCGCCTGAAATTGGTGGTGTGATAGACGGTGGTGCGGCTGAGAAGGCAGGGATGCAGGCGGGGGACATCATACGGCTTGTTAATAATGAGCCGGTTGAGGATTGGCGAACTATTGTTGAAATGATCAAAAGCAGCAATGAAAAAACCATGCATTTTGTTATAGAAAGGAGTGGTGAAAATAAAGAAATTATTGTTACACCAGAAGTGAGTGAGATTAATGGTGAGCGCAGGAAATATGTCGGCATTTACCAGAAATATCCAGAAGGATTAAAAGACGAACTACAGGTAAGGCTCGAATACAATGTCTTTGAAGCATTACCTCTTGCGCTGAAAAAAACGTGGGATATGTCTAGTTTGACATTACGTGTACTTTGGAAAATGGTTGCAGGAGAGGCGTCACTAAAAAATATATCAGGCCCTGTGACAATAGCTACTTATGCAGGGGTAACTGCAAATATAGGTTTAACTACATTTATAGGATTTCTTGCGGTGATATCCGTGAGCCTCGGTGTGCTAAATTTATTGCCAATACCAATACTGGATGGCGGTCATCTGTTTTATTATCTGATCGAAGCGATTAAGGGGTCCCCTGTATCAGAAGCTTTTGAAATGAGAGGTCAGCAGATTGGAATCGCATTGCTTGCAATGCTGATGTTTATTGCATTGTTTAATGATTTACAGCGATTACTGCAGTGATATCTATAATGTATAAATGCTGCCGGTATTTATGGCCAGTTCTGCTGGTATTTATTTTATTTAATTCAACAACTGTTTTATCTGAAGACGATAGCTTCATCATAGGCGATATTCATATAGAAGGACTGGAACGCCTGTCTGATGGTACATTGTTAAATTATCTACCGGTTCAGGTTGGTGACCCGATGGATGCCAGGCAGACCATCTATGCTATTAAAGAATTGTACAAAACTGGTTTTTTTGCTGACGTGGAGTTGCTTAGAGACGGTAATACCCTTGTTGTAAGAGTAAAAGAGAGGCCATCTATCTCTGATGTTAAATTTTCCGGCAATTCTGATATTGACAGTAAAACCCTTGAAGATGCATTGGAAGATATAGGTATAGTTAAGGGCAGAATTTATAACAGGTCACTACTTGAAAAGTTGACGCAGGAACTGGAGCGCGTCTATTTTAGCCAGGGAAAATATGGTGTGCGTATAACAACAAAAGTGACTGATCTCGATCAGAACAGGGTTGATATAGACATTACTATTTCTGAAGGGCGCATTGCGCTCATTAAGCAGATCAATATTATAGGTAACGAAGTATTTGACGATGAAACGCTAATGGAAGAATTACAGCTGGGTGTTCCCGGAAGTTTCGCTGTTTTTTCTGATGCGGACGAGTACTCAAAACCCAAGCTCAATGCTGATATAGAAACACTTAGATCGTATTATCTTGATCGTGGTTATATAAAATTCTCCGCTGATTCAACACAGGTTTCTATCACACCAGATAAGAAAGATATCTATATTACTATTAACCTGGTTGAAGGTGAGCAGTATACAGTCAGCAATGTAAATCTTGTCGGGCCTATGGTGGTTGAAAAAGAAGTTCTTGAAAAGTTGATAAAAACTCAGCCTGGAAAATTATTTTCCAGGAAGGAGATGACGGAAAGTCAAAGAACGCTTAATCAAAGTCTTGGCATGATAGGGTATGCTTTTTCTAAGGTTAATGTCGTACCTGAGATTGACGAAGACAAGCGCCAAATCAGTCTTACTTACCAGTTAGAACCTGGTAACAAGGTGCATGTCAGGCGCATTAACTTTCACGGTAATTACAGGACGCAGGATGAAGTTCTGAGGCGAGAAATGCGACTGGTGGAAGGTTCTGTGCTTGCAAGTAACAGGCTGGAGAGGTCCAAAATCAGATTGCAGCGCCTGAGCTATCTTGAAAATATTCAGATTGATACCAGGTTAGTGCCAGGTACGAATGACATGGTCGACCTTGAGGTGGCCGTTGAAGAGAGATTGTCAGGTAGCTTTAATATTGGTGCGGGTTTTTCACAGGCGCAGGGTTTTCTGTTTAATGTCGGCTTGACGCAGGAAAATCTGTTTGGTACTGGCCAAAGACTTTCTGTCAATATAAATACGGACCAGGCGAATACGGTATACAACGTATCATTTACCGATCCTTATCATACGGTTGATGGTATTAGTCGTACTATCAGTCTATCTTTCGTGGACCGTGATGCCGCCGAAGAAGAAATTAATGATTTTCAGACAAATTCATACAGTGCGAGTATTAACTATGGTATACCGCTTACTGAGTTTAATACGCTAAGACTTGGATATGGCCTTAATCACATAGAGCTGATATTGTCTGCATTTAATCCATCTCTGGAGGCTAAGTATTTTGTTGCCAAATATGGTAATGAATACGATACCCTGACTCTAAATACGAGCTTTACCCATGACACACGCAATAGAACTGTTTTTGCTACTCGGGGAAGTTCGCAGACGGTCGCGATGAATCTAACCGCTCCTGGTAGTGACCTTGAATATTATAAGCTGAGTTATGACACAAAATTCTATTTTGGCTTAACTGATGATTTAACTTTACTGTTACGCTCAAATTTGGCATATGGTGATGGCTTTGGAGATAGTGAAGAACTACCATTTTTTGAACGATATTTTGCCGGTGGTCTTAGAACTGTAAGGGGATTTGACACGAATTCACTCGGTCCTCGTGATGAGTTCGATGATCCAACCGGTGGTAACATGCGAGTGACTGCTGGACTTGATTTAATTTTCCCGATACCTTTTGTCGAGAAGGCGCCGAGTTCGGTGCGTTTCAGTGCTTTTTATGATATTGGTAACGTTTATCTGGACACGAAATCGACTTTCAATTCGACTAAAAAGGGTTTTGATGCAAGTCAGTTGCGTACCTCTGCCGGCCTGTCATTTGTATGGCTGGCCCCAATTGGGCCATTGCGTTTTAGCTGGGCAAAGGCACTGAATGATGTAGTGGGCACGGGTGGAGCAAAGGGTGATGATTTGCGTGTATTCCAGTTTAGTATTGGTTCTTTCTTTTAAGGAGATTATTATGAAAAATGTTGTATTTATAAGCGCATTGCTGTTTTCTTTTTCTATGGCCAACGCTGCCGA
>Ga0224506_10002054_pt1 | contig 13987 bp, 15 predicted proteins | sample SF_Jan12_sed_USG_2_FD_169108 | JGI IMG/M metagenome (GOLD analysis project Ga0224506, IMG submission 169108) | Sediment microbial communities from San Francisco Bay, California, United States - SF_Jan12_sed_USGS_8_1 | ecosystem: Environmental > Aquatic > Marine > Sediment | place: USA... | reverse complement strand
TATGCATCATCAAACACGGCATCAACAACGCCGCGGCCATTCGAATCGTATAATTTAATCCTGTTTACCTTTAACACATCATTTAACAAAAATGGCGATTGTTTTAGTGACGCAAGATACTTTTGTAAGGCAGGCCGATTGTTTGCCCCGAGATGGTTGATAAAGGGTTTGGAATTAATCACCAGCGTACTAAACTGCAATGCATATTGGCGGGTGCGTTGCAGGTTGCTTTCGGTTTCCTGGCGCAATAACTGGCTGATATTTTCCAACTGGCTGCGCAGGGTCAGGTTATGATAAATCTGTCCGGTGAGTAGGATGGCCGCCAGACTCAATAGACCCATGGCCAGGATCACGCTGGTCACCGTTGAGCGGATGGACTGAAAGATTGACGAAAGGCGCATAATGTAAGGCTTGAGTGACAGGCTCTCTCGTCAGTCTGGGATAATTACCGTCAATGTCAACCAGGGCTGCAAAGTGACGCGTGTCACTTTGCCGGGCCGGACACCATGACTAAGAAGCTCAAGCCGCGATGGCTCACATGCCACCCCCCATCATACCGCCACCGCCACCCATCATGCCGCCACCACCCATACCGCCGCCGCCCATACCACCGCCTCCCTTCGTACCATCTCCGGTTGTTGTGCCACCTTCGGTTGTTGTGCCACCGTCAGTACTCGTGTCCCCGCCTGTTGTTGTCCCGCCACCGGTCGTTGTTCCACCGCTAGCCGTCGTTCCACCACTGCTGTCACCGCCACCACTATCAATAGAAACCGCGCCTGTTGAGGCCGCCCCGCCGCCGGCACCGTTCAGAGCGCCACCACCGGTGTTACCGTTCGATGCACCGACCGGACTTACTGCCCCTTTCATTTGATAATGGAATGAACGTTCCGCCTCCAGCTTATCCAGTTCCTGACGCACCACGTTACTAATCAGACGGGTAATATCACCCGGGCTGCGCATTTTTGCTGTTACTACCTGACTGTCGACCTCCTCATAAATATCTTCCATGTCAGACACACTCATGCCGACACGCAAACCGCGACGTAAATTGAACATGACCTGATTCCGTTGCACACCATAGTTTGTCCACGCCGTAATGATCTGGCTCAGGGTTGCCGCTTCATGGATGTCCTGGCTGTAATCGGTAATCATTTTTTCCAGATCTTTTTTCTTGTGCTCCTGGCGCAAGGCAATCTCAAGATTGGTTACCGTGTTGTGCAGTGCATGGCGATCATCGCTGGCCAGATCCTTTTTTAAATCCTTATCCGCCAGCACAGAAGATGACAGGATATCCATACCCCAGCTCAAATTTCCGTCCAGCGATTTTAGTGAGGTAGATATTAACTCAACAGGGATCTCCTTGATCAAACCCTGTTGCAGACGATCCAGTGCAAGTTGATATGGTACATGTCGTTTATTCAATTTCACTATATTTTCAATCCAGTCCATGGCGACATGCGTTGGTACATTTCTGACTTCCATACGTTTCGTCAAAAGATAAGCCTGCCGGTCATCTACACCCACTTTGCGTAAAATATTTTTCATGTCCTGTACAGCCTTGTCCGGATACGTCATCGCACCTGCCGTTGAGGCTGTCGCCATTAACAAGGCGATCACACCGCTTCGTAACAGTGAATTAAACATCGCCACCTCCTTGTTTACTGGTTGGGTTATTGACATACAGGACTCTGTTGCGCCCCCCCAGGCCATCACCCAGCCCTTCATTATGCTGGTCTGAAACCCATAGCTTGCCATCCACTAAAAATGCATATTCGTAGACACCGGGAAGAAGATTCAGCGTGATGGTCCAAAGGCCGGTCCATGGATCCTGCTTTAGGCAACATTGTTTATTCCAGTTGTTAAAACTGCCAATCAGCTCAATCCTGTTTGCCTGCACCGCCGGCATTTGTAACTGTACACTCACTCGTGAAATACGCAGACCGGAGCTGCTTTGCACGTAGTAAGCAAATACACCGACAAGCACAAACAATGCGATGATCAGGCCGTATTTTATTCTGTCTGCAACGTTCACCATATGCTCCTGTTTATTACCCTTTGTCCGGCCAGCCCTAACGAACAATCACGACATTGTTTTTACCCAGCAAGCCATCATTGATGGTTGGCAATCTGGCATCATGCTGCCATTTACCATCGACCAGATACTTGTACTCATAGCGACCACGCTGTAGTTCCACCGACTGTTCCCAGATACCTGAACCGGCCTTAACCAGTACATAACCCTTCGACCAGCCATTGAAACTCCCATAGACCTTTATCTTTTTTGCATTCGGTGCCGTAAAACTGAATTTAACCCCCGCCGAGGCCAGCAATGCTGTGTCAAGACTCAACACTAAAAAAACCAGTGCAGTCACAAAAGCACCTCTGTGAATATAACGAGACATCCCTAGAACCCCATACCAATGGCGATGTGCGCAGTCTGATTGTCTGTTGAGTTGTTATAGTTATCTTCCGCTTTTACTTCGGAAACACCAACCCGAGCATACCAGTTGCGAGCGAAACCATATGCAAAATTCAAATAGGCTTCATTAAAATAATATTCCGCTTCACCGTATTCAAAAAAGCGTTCCGAGGCCGTAAAGCCGGTGCTCACGGTCGTTTGACGCCAGGGATTCCACTCCAGCCACACCGAACCGGATTTATTGTAATATTTATAGGATTCAACCTGCGGCAGGCTTTCTTCATACACAACTTTTTCGCTCAACAAGACCGTTGCTGACAGGCGGTGGGATAACTGCAGGCTGCTTGTGCGAACCTGATCTTCAAGTAGTCGCATGGCCTCATCATCAAAGCGTCTTTCACGCAGACCCAGCTTAAGGGTGGCTGAATTGGTTGGGTTAAAGCGGTAAAACATCCCGCCAAACAAGGTGCCCGATAAACCGGACAAATAGGCAAAGCGACTGTACTCACTATCAACCAGATCACCGCCCACCAGCCAGGCCACATCCTTGCTGGAACCCTTGATCCAGGTGAGACTGACCTGGGTGGTATTAATCCGCTCGGAATACTCGGTGGCCCCGCCATAGGCCAGGTTATAGTTATTCTGGTGTGTACTTTTAAGCTCAATACCGCCCGTAAACTCAGCCAGGACCTGCCCGGACTGGCTCACCAAAAATACGATTAAAAGTACGGCTCTGCTCACGTTAACCCCATCCATGACATAGGAAAAATGGCACCAACAATCAGTTCTTTAGCGCTAAAATAACCCCATATAATCGCTAATACTCGCGACTATCCCGGTTATCGGCTGCCGGTGGGAAAAAATTAGATTTCACATAGACTTTATCTGGTTGTAGATGTGTGTCGAAAATGCAGAATTTACCGGCCTGTACTGGGAAATTGGCCACCGCACGGCTCTGCAGAAGACAGGGTTAAGGGGTCATAATTCGCCGCCGTGGTGATCCACAGCGGCTGAATGGGCTTACTCGTTACTGGCGTGCCAGCGTCTGGCTGGCCAGGTCCTGCAAAACGGCCTGACGCTCGGCCCTGGGCCGTTCCCCCAGGCGCTGCACTTCCGTGTAAAACAAATCCAGTCTGTTTTGCTGCCGGCCAAGCAGGGCCTGAAAAGCCGGCACCAGTTCATGATATGTCGCCACCAGCGCCAGGTTGGCGTTATTGATATCACGCTGCATCCATTTGTCATAACCGCTGTAGCCCTGCCATTGACGGCGTAGCGTTTGGTACTCGATGCGCATTGCGCTAATAATGCGCTTTTTACCGGCAAGTAAGTCGTCTTCCGCTGCCCCGCTTTTATACAGGGTCTTGAGTTTCGCCCGCGTTGCCTGCAGAAAATCGTTAAATGCCTGCTGGCGTCGTTTGTATTGTCGATACTTTTGCATCCCCTGCGTATCACCCTGGGCATCAAGCCAACGGCGCACACCCTCCAGCTCCACCGTCGTGGCAAAGGCCTCGTTAAAGGATGAATCATCATCGATATAGACCTTCTGGTGCGCCAGTTCATGAAATATGATCCCGGCCAGGTGGGCCTCTTCCTTGTACAACATGGAACTCAACAGCGGGTCATCGAACCAGCCCAGGGTGGAATACGCCGCTGCCGGTGAGACAGTGACATCATAGCCTGCGCTCTTTAATGCCTGCGCCTTATGCTCGGCATCCTGTTCAGTAAAATAGCCACGGTAATTGATACAACCGACAAACAGGAAACACCATTGTTTGGCGTTCACGGAAAATTTTTCCGCCGCAATGACATTCCATACCGGGTAGGGACGATCGAGCTTTACAAAGGTTTTATAACTGTCATTATCCGGCAGACCCAGGCGGTCACTGGCGAACTGCCTGATCAGCAGTGCACGGGACAGGCTGGTACGGGTGCGGTCATCATATTTCATACTCGCCAGGATATGCTCAATATCTTCTTCGTTGTCGGTCAGGGCATAGTGGCCATTAATGAGATGAGAATAATAACCAAACGTGCTGCAACCTGTCTGGGCCATGACCAGCAACAGTCCAAATATGACGTAGATGACAGATGTTTTTTTCATTGCATGGATTCTATCTACCGGCGGCTGAGAAGGCGAAAGTTTATTACTTGCCGATGCAAAAACTCGAAAAGATGCGCCCTAACAATTCATCCGAGCTTACCTGGCCGGTGATCTCACCCAGCGCCCGCTGTGCCTGACGCAGGTCTTCGGCCAATAATTCCCCACTTTGATATTGTAATTGCTCTTTTGCCTTATCGAGTTGCAATAAGGCACGTTGTAAGGCGTCAAGGTGTCGGCGGCGGGCAATAAATTTTCCCTCCCCGGCGCCGGTATAACCCATTTGGGCCTTCAGGTGATCGCGCAACAGGTCAATACCCAGCTTTGTTTTGGCGGACAGGCGAATGATGGTGTCCTTGTTATGCTCGATACGCTCATGCCCGTTACCACTGAGGTCGATCTTATTGTGCACAAAGGTCACATGAATATTGTCTGGCAACTGGTGAAGAATCCGTTCATCGGCCGCTGTTACCCCTGTTTGGTCATCCACCAGTAACAGAACCTGATCAGCCTGCTCGATGGCCTGCCAGGTGCGTTTGATCCCTTCCTTTTCAACACGATCCTCACTATCACGCAGGCCGGCGGTATCAATGATATGCAGGGGCATGCCATCGATATGGATCTCTTCACGCAGCACATCACGGGTGGTGCCAGGCACATCCGTCACAATGGCAGATTCACGCCCGGCCAGGGCATTTAACAGGCTGGACTTACCGGCATTGGGTTGACCGGCCAGCACCACGTGCATACCTTCACGTAACAGCGCACCCTGTTCTGCCAGCTTAAGGACTTCACCGACCTGTTGATGAATATAATGCAATTGCTCAGCGATGCGCTTATCGGCCAGAAAGTCGATCTCTTCTTCGGGAAAATCGATGGCCGCCTCGACATAGATACGTAATTCGATAAGGTTCTCCACCAGATCATTAATACTTTGTGAAAACACCCCTTGCAGGGATTGCAGGGCACCACGGGCGGCCTGTTCGGAACTGGCCTCGATCAGATCGGCTATCGCTTCGGCCTGTGCCAGGTCGATTCGGTCATTTAAAAAGGCCTGTTCGGAAAACTCGCCGGGTCGCGCCAGCCGCGCACCCAGCTGCAGGGTGCGCCGCAGCAACATGTCCAGCACTACCGGCCCACCATGGCCCTGCAGCTCCAGAACGTCTTCACCGGTAAAGGAACTGGGTCCGGAGAAAAAGATCGCAATACCACTATCCAGTACCGTGCCATCCTCATCAACAAAGTCCAGATAACAGGCCTGGCGCGGCAAGGGCAGCTGACCCAGTACTTTACGTGCTATTTCGGCACTTTTTGGCCCAGATACACGCACAATGCCCACCCCCCCGCGGCCGGGTGGGGTCGCCAGGGCCGCTATTGTCTCTTTTCCAGTCATACGGTCATTTTATACGGTACTTTAAAAAATGCGACACACGGCTTGCCGCCAGGACGGGCATCATCGGTTTTCACCACAGTCAGAGTGAGAGGGGATTACTGAGTTGCAGGAAGCTTTAGTGGCTCAAGGCGGATACCCGCAAGGATCTTTTCAGCGCGCGCCTGGATCGCTTTGTCCTCAGTGCCGGGAAGATAGCGGAAAGACACCCCCAGATTGACCAGTTTTGTCTTATCATCCGGGTGCAGGCACAGCAGGCCAAAATTTTCCCGTACCACGTAATTATCCTTATCCACTTTTTTCCTGCCGAAGTCCTTTAGCTTGCTGTAAGACTTTAGGCAGTATTTTCCTATATCCGGCGCCAGACTGGCCTTCTTCTGTAGCAGCACATTTTGTTTTGGGCGGAATTCCTTGGACAGGCGCAACTTACCCATCACCAGTTCAAATTCCGCCTCTGAGTCAAAATGCAGGGGGTGTTTTGATAAATAGGCCAGGACCATGGAGGCACTCTTTGGAGACTTACCTTTTTTATAGAAGCTGATCTTTTTCGATTCACCTTCTTTGACCCGCCAACCTGGTTCCTGTGGTGACAAAATGGAAAATCCATATCGATAGAAACGCTTATTGCTGGTGTCTAGCTTGTGGACATCGCTGGCACACGCGCTGATACCGAATAAGGTAAAGCACAGCAGGATACGGCCAAATAAGTGATCAGGAATCATTGTTGTTGTTTTTATAACATCCATTACCAGAGCTCCGTTGCGTTAAGCGACCAGTCTGCATGTTTGAAAAGAACGCCAATATACATCATTCTCAGATCGATTACTTCCTCGACAAAATCATGGGAATAGCGGTCGTCTCGAGTGTGTCAAATTGATGCCAGACCCTCACCAGGGCCAGCTTGATTTTGATATCTCGTGGGCACGGATGCCTGGCAACCGCAAGACAGGGTAGTGGGGTGGCCATTGTACGTTCCAAGCATCATGCGCCCCAACTATGCCTGTACGAACGGAACGAGTATCCAAAATTTATCAAATTGGCAAAAAAATGCGCTATAACAAGACAAAAAATAAACAATTTTGTCTTGTTAATAATCAAATGAGCATAAATTTGCCTTTTTGACTGGCTGCAGCAGGCACAATGTCGGTTTGCCGTCGCTCAGGAGGCGGTCTTTTTCTCCAGCACCACCTTGGTAATATACGCCTGTTGCGCAATGGACAGAGTGTTATTAACGACCCAGTACAACACCAGCCCGGCCGGGAAAAAGGCAAAGAACACGGTAAACACCAGGGGCAGGATCATCATCATCTTGGCCTGCATGGGGTCCACCGGGGTGGGGTTGAGTTTATGCTGAATAAGCATCGTGACCCCCATGATCACCGGCAAAATGAAATAGGGGTCAGCACGCGACATATCCTGGATCCACAAGATCCATGGTGCCTGACGCAGCTCTACACTCTCCAGTAATACCCAGTACAGGGCAATGAACACCGGGATTTGCACTACGATGGGCAGGCAACCTCCCAGCGGGTTGATCTTTTCCTTCTTATACATCTCCATCATGGCCTGCTGCATTTTTTGTTTATCATCCCCATAGCGATCTTTCATCGCCATCAGGCGCGGTTGCACGCGACGCATATTGGCCATGGATTTATAACTGGTTTCTGACAATTTATAAAAGGCCAGTTTGATGATAATGGTCAGCAGGATGATCGCCCAACCCCAGTTACCTACCAGGCCATGAATCTTGTTCAATAGCCAGAAGATCGGCTTGGCGATCACGGTCAGCCAGCCGTAATCAACAGTCAGTTCCAGGCCGGGGGCAATAGTTTCCAAGCGGTATTGCAGTTTCGGTCCAACAAACAGTCGGCCGGCGACGCGCTGGGTTTCACCATTGGCGACACTGTATTCTGCGACGGATTTATAACCGAGCACATAGCGTTCATTCTGATTAATGGCGCGGGAGAAGTAGCTGAAATTGTTACCGGCCTCAGGTAGCCAGGCCACGACAAAATAATGTTGTATCATGGCCACCCAACCATCCTTGATATCGCGGCTGAGGTTATTGTCTTCCATATCATCAAATGAGATCTTCTGGTACTTCTGTTCCGGACTGTAGATCACGCCGCCCATGTAGGAGTAGACAAAACGGGATTCCTCGATGGAGGTACTTTGGTTGCGTTGCAGCTGGTAGTAACTGTTACCACGCCATTCCTTGCCAGATCGGTTTTCGATCAGGTATTGCAGCGCCACTTCATAACTGCCTCGCTTGAATACATAGCGTTTGGTAAAGCGCACACCATCGGGGCTGGTCCAGTTAAGGTCAACATTCAGGCTGTCCGTACCGTCCGCCAGGGTATAGCTGTTGCTGGCCACGGTATAGTTAGTGTAGTGGTTGGGTGAAGCCGTCGTGACGTTGGGTGACTTTGAGCGCTTGCCGGCAAAACCAGACTGGGCGACAAAGATATTAGGCAGTTTGTCGTCCATCAGGCGGATGGGCTTTTCCGGGGTTTTTACAGAAATTGGATATTTTTTCAGGTCAACTATACGAAGATCGCCACCAATCGAGTCAATTTCAGCCTGCACCACATCGGTCTGCACAATGACGCGCTGTCCCTGTTTTAAGACATTGACGGGTTTCGCCTGGGGCACGGCTGCATCCTGGTGGCTGGCGCTGGCGGCCGGTGCAGTGGGGACATCGCCGGCGCTGGGCACTTCAGCCCCGCTATGTTCAGGGGTGCGGGTCTGGGCAGTGGGCGCCACGGGGGCAGGGCCGTAATCACGCTGCCAGGCATCCCAGAGTAAAAAGCTCACAGCGGCCAGGGCCACAAACAGTAACAGTCGATTATTTTCCATGATGCGAATCTTTATTTATTTCTTTGGGTTGTTTTTCAGGGACCGGATCCAGACCACCGGGATGCCAGGGATGACATTTACCCAGCCGGCGAATGGCCAGCCAGGAGCCTTTCAGGGCACCGTGTTGATCGACCGCAGTCAACGCATATTCAGAACAGCTGGGGTGAAAACGACAGTGTTGCCCGATAAACGGACTTAACAGCAAGCGATATAAGTGGATGAAACCGATGATTAGTTTTTGCATTTTTCCATCAGTCCCTGCCAGAGATTGTCCAACACCCTATGCAACTCTTGTTTTGTTAATTGTGCCGCACTTATCCGCGCGAGTACAACTATATCCAGTCCGGCCAATTCCATCTGGTATTGCCGAAAACTTTCCCGACTTAGGCGCTTGATGCGATTACGCGCCACAGCCGTTTTAATATTGCGCTTGGCGATGGCCAGACCCAGACGGGCGTGGGGCAGATCGTTTTGCCGACACAGCAGCGTCAGGTATTTATCGCTAATCTTACACGGGCGATCAAAAACCTGTTTAAACTCGGCCGGTCGCAGGAGTCGTTGATGCCGAGCAAATCGCCCGGTAAACACAGAAGGGGGTCACTCCTTAGGCGGAGAGTTTCTTACGACCCCGGGCACGGCGTGCGTTCAGGATGTTGCGGCCTGCGGCTGTTGCCATACGGGCGCGGAAACCGTGGCGACGCGCACGCTTCAAATTACTGGGTTGAAATGGTCTTTTCATTGTCTCTAAACCTGATTTAAGTCTTTGTTTCGATTACGGGAAACAGCAAGCCGCCGACACGAGCCGGAAAAGGCCGCAAAGATTACTGCCACAGGCCCGCAGTGTCAACCGATCTGCCCGCTTAATTTAGGATAAATCGCCGGTTTACGGCCGATCCCCTCGATGTCGAGGGCCCGGCGGCCCTCTGGCACACCAAACTCACGTCCCTGCGCACTGATTATTTTTTTTCCAGAAAATTTACCATGGTTTTATATGCACAAATTTGCCTCGCGGCTGTGGATAACTTTTTTTGATCCGGGTAGACTCATTCCCCTTTCCAGACCTGAAAGATCAGCAGAATCTCACCGGGCTGGACACGGCAAGAATAACAAGAAGTCGACTTTTAGCAACAATACAACAGCAATTCGAGTCTATATTCAGCAAGTTTGCCATACACCGTAGTTTATTACAGACGTTAGAAGAACAAGGGAGAAAAAAGTGTCTCAGCCCCTCTGGGATCGTTGTCTTGATCGCCTTGAAAGTGAACTCAGCCAGCAGCAGTTCAGCACCTGGATTCGCCCATTACACGTGATAGAAGATGGGGACGCCATCCGCCTGCTGGCGCCTAATCGCTTTGTCCTCGAACGTATTAAAGATAAATACCTGGCGCGCATCAATGAGCTCATGGCCACCATAAGTGAGCACTCACCGCGTATCAGCGTCGAGATCGGCAGTACCCAGCAACAGACCCCTGCCAGCGAACCAGCGGCCGCCATTCCTGCCACCAGCCGTTCCATTAGTGGCCATAATCACCAGCAACCGGCGCGCAGCTCATCGCTTAATCCGGCCTACACCTTTGAGAATTTTGTCGAGGGTAAATCCAACCAGCTGGGCCGTGCGGCTGCCGAGCAGGTCGGTGAGAATCCCGGTGGAGCCTACAACCCCCTGTTTATCTATGGTGGCGTCGGCCTGGGCAAGACGCACCTGATGCATGCCGTGGGTAACCGCATTCGCAAAACAAAACCCGATGCCAACGTGGTTTACCTGCATTCCGAGCGTTTTGTGGCCGACATGGTCAAGGCACTGCAGCGCAACGCAATCAATGAATTCAAACGGTATTATCGATCCGTCGATGCCCTGCTTATCGATGACATTCAGTTCTTTGCCGGCAAGGAGCGTTCCCAGGAAGAGTTTTTTCACACCTTTAATGCCCTGCTGGAAGGCCAGCGCCAGGTGATCCTCACCTGTGATCGCTACCCGAAAGAAGTGGATGGCCTGGAAGAACGCCTCAAGTCCCGTTTTGGCTGGGGCCTGCCCGTCGCCATCGAGCCACCAGAACTGGAAACCCGTGTCGCTATCCTGATCAGCAAGGCGCAACTGTCCGGTGTCGAACTACCACAGGAAGTTGCCTTTTTTATCGGTCAGCGCATTCGTTCCAATATTCGCGAGCTGGAAGGCGCCCTGCGCCGGGTGATGGCCAATGCCCAGTTCACCGGTCGCCCCATTACCATCGACTTCGCCAAGGAAGCGCTGCGTGATCTGCTGTCCCTGCAGGACAAACTGGTCACTACCGAAAACATACAAAAAACCGTCGCCGAATATTACAAGATCCGCGTCGCCGATCTTTTATCCAAACGCCGCAACCGCTCCATCGCTCGACCACGACAAATGGCCATGAGCCTGTGCAAGGAACTTACCAACCACTCCCTGCCGGAAATCGGCGATGCCTTTGGTGGGCGTGACCACACCACCGTCATTCATGCCGTGAAAAAGATCATCGAGCTCAAGGAAACCGACCACAAGATCGGTGAAGACTATGCCAATTTGATGCGCACCCTGAGTACCTGATGGATACCACCCCTCAATGGAATGAACTGGCCGACATTTTTGCTTGCTCATGGCACGACGATCAAATCCCTGAAGCCGCCGCCGACAACATCTGTATCGCCTGGCCATCAATGATTAAAGGGATGGAGCAAAGTCTGCCGGATAAAGTGGCGATGACCGCGCTGGATTATGGCTGCGGTGGGGGACTGTTTTGCCGGCAACTTCAAACCATGGGGTTTCAGGTCCGTGGTTACGAACCATCAGAACAACTGGCCGCGGCCGCCCGGAGCAATGTCCCGACAGACGTCCTCATCACCAGTGACCCACAAACCATGCGATCAGATCAGCGCTATGACCTGATCACCTCGATCATGGTGTTGCAGTTTATCGACAACATCGAACAAACCATCGAATCCCTGGCCAACAGTTTGGACAAGGATGGGGTGATCATCTTTGCCGTGTTCAATCCCGCCTTCGTGCATGACAACATGGCCGGCCGACAACTGTTCAAGACTGCTGACAGCAGTAACATGGCCCACATGGAACTCAAACCCGGCATTCAGATCCCATTCTATCTCCGCTCGGCACAGGACTACCGGTAACTCTTCAAACAACACGGCATGCATGAGGTCTATCATGACCTGCCGCCCTTTACTGCGGATTTTATTAAACAATATGGCGTGACATTCTCCACCCGCCATGCCGAGTTTTTAATTCAGGCCTTTTGCAAGGATCACTGAGTCACCCACAAAAAGTCAGTTGGCCCTGACTGCAACAATGTCCAGCCCCTATAATAGATCCATGACAAAACTCTCGGATGACAACATCATCGCTTCATGGCATAAAAATGCCCGACCCTGGGTCAACGCCATTCGCAATAATGAAATACCCAGCCGGGTACTGGTCACCAATCAGGCCATCATCGACACCATTACCCAGCTCGCACCGAAGACCGTTCTGGACATCGGCTGCGGCGAAGGCTGGCTGGTACGTGAGTTGATTAAAGGCGCGATCGATTGCCTCGGGGTGGATGGGGTACCGGCCCTGGTCGACTCGGCATACAAGGGTGGGGCGGGGCGATTTAAAACGCTGTCCTATGCGCAACTGGCCAATAATGAACTACATGAAACCTTCGATCTCGCGGTGTGTAATTTTTCCCTGCTCGGCAACGAATCAGTCAATGGGCTTTTTCAAGCCATACCGTCACTCTTAAACAAAGACGGCTATTTTGTCGTGCAGACACTTCACCCCCTTGCCACATGTGGTGCAGAACACTATACCGATGGCTGGCGTGAAGGCAGCTGGGACGGCTTCAGCGATCAGTTCCATGACCCGGCCCCCTGGTATTTTCGCACGCTTGAAAGCTGGCAGGCGCTTTTTACAAACCATGACTTACCACTTAAACAGATCATCGAACCCACCAAGCCCGACGACCGTCAGCCTATTTCCATTATCTTTGTTGCACAACGATTAACCAAATAAGGCTGGTGTAAAACTAACCGATAAATAAATGAGGCCCACCGGGTTAATGATTTACCCAACCAGCGGGCTATGACTAAAATTCGATCAACGAGATAAAACAGAACTTGAGCAAGTTCAAAACTTGTCCGAACTCAGCCATTACTTTAATATCTCTTTCACTTTAATGATAACTTTTTTATATGTGAGGGGAGAATAATGAAAGCCTTATTAACAATGTTCGCTGTCTGTCTCAGTTTGTTTAGCTTGACTGTTATGGCCGAAGAAGAAGAAACGAATAAACACAGCATCATTATCAAAGCCGGTAGTTATACATTGTCAAGCGGCTCTCAAACGACATTCGGTGGCACGTCTAAATTTGATGAAGACGCCTCCGGTGTATTTGGCGGTGAGTTTACATGGAAAATGAAAGGCATGGATGATGTTCGCTTTGGCGGTGAATTGTTGTTCTTTAGCAATGACTATTCAACCAATGGTTTTAAGGGTGAAGTCTCCTCTCTAGCCATCATGCTCAATGTGCGAAAGTATTTTCTCGAAGGTGATTTCAAACCGTTTGTGGCCGGTGGTATCGGTGCAATGTCATCCAGTTTTGATGGTTTCTACTCGGGCTCAGCCGGTGGCTTAGCCATGCAGTTTTTGCTGGGTGCGCAATATAACGTCAGCAATGATTTCAGCTTGTATGCCGAGTATAAAAATATCTTTAGCGCCGATGTTGATGCTGAAGTAAAGGATAGTTCCGAAAAGGCCGAATTTGATATGTCGGGTTCCGGCTTATTTGCCGGGGTGGCAATCCACTTCTAGTCAACCGCGCGTCGCATCACTTCAAAAGCGACCCCCGCTAAATAAGGCGGTGGTCGCTTTTTTAATACCTGTTTCTTCCACTGCCAATTCATTCCTGCCTTCACGGCGTGTCGAAGAATTTTTCTGGGCCTGACTAGCCATAACACTTTACTCCGTTTTTTTGCGCCACTCACTTTGTTATATTGCTCTTGACGCATTTCCGGATACAGTGGAATAACGTCACCAGGGGTATTGCAACAGGATGTTTGTTGCATCGGGTGTTTTATGTGTATTTAGGGAGGAATCATTGATGAAAAGCCGCGAAATAAAACTTGCCCAGGAATATCTGGCAGAGGCGAATCTTTATAACGACGAGATTGACGGCAAACAGGGGTCAAATACAAACCAGGCGATCCATGC
>Ga0224506_10002053_pt1 | contig 13991 bp, 5 predicted proteins | sample SF_Jan12_sed_USG_2_FD_169108 | JGI IMG/M metagenome (GOLD analysis project Ga0224506, IMG submission 169108) | Sediment microbial communities from San Francisco Bay, California, United States - SF_Jan12_sed_USGS_8_1 | ecosystem: Environmental > Aquatic > Marine > Sediment | place: USA... | reverse complement strand
ATTTTCTTCCATTTTTTTCATTATTGATTTTCTATTTTTTTCACTCATATTGGGTTCTTGTATCAATATTTTTTGTTGAATATTCATCTTTGACAGTTTATAATATATTGATTTTAAATAGGAAAAACTGGAAAAAAATGCTAAGTAATTCCCTTTTTTAAATTTCATTGTTTGTACTATTAGTTCTACTATTTCATCTTCATATTGTTTCCTTAAATGATATTTTGTAGATATTTTGGGGTAAATCATTCTAAGTTGATTTTCTTTTGGAAAAATACTTTGAAATTGTTCAATGCGAATATCATCAGTAAATCCTAGCATTTTTTGAAAATAATCCGTTGGTATAAGGGTTGCAGATTGTGCAATAACAGAATAAAATCCTCGGAGTTGTTTAGATAGTCGATCTGCAGCAGATTTACAAAATATCTTAATATAATTTAAATTACTATTATATAATTGAGAAAATTCAGGGTTGTCACTATCTTTGAGTATTGACGTAAAATAAGAAAATTTATCGGCAAATTCCTGAACAGGATCTTTAGGACTGGGTACTAAACCATATCTTATGGTATATTCTTTTACATATCTAATAACAAACAGATCTATTGTTTTTTGCCATTCAATAAATCGATCATAATTTATCCTAATGATGTGATCCTCCCATCTACTGTCAATGGGAATTTCATCTCTGAATGCTAGAATAAATCGGCTTATTTGACCAAGAATATCTAATCCCATGTTTACTAGCTTTGAAGAAAGCACAGATATTTTCAAATGATTTATTGTTTTCATTATATCATTGTAGGTTATAATTGGTGAATAATAATTAAGGGATCGTTGTACAAGGTTATGAGCTTCATCAATTATTACTATGGAATCTTTATATGGATCCTCAAAAAATCTACGAAGTTGTATCTGTGGATGGAATATATAATTATAATCACCAACAATGACATCACAATCTAGAGCAACATCCAATGATAATTCAAAAGCACAAATTTTCACATTATTTGCTTCTCTTTTGATAATACGAGAATTAAGTACTGATTTTTTTAATAAACGTTTAATACTGGGTTTATCACCATGTTTCATGTAGTTGTCCAAGTAATTACATATAGATGGATCACAATTGAATTCTGTATTATTGCAAATTTTTTCTTTCGCAGTAAGAATAATAGAATTAAAATTTGATTTCTTTTGTGACATTTGTTTTAAGGTATCTTCATAAATGCGTTGTTGGGTAGTCTTAGAAGTGGCTATAAATAAACGTAAATTGTTTTGTATGGTGAACTTTAACGCTGGATATAATGTTCCAATAGTTTTACCCATACCTGAGGGTGCACTAATCATAAGATTTTGATTAGATTGAAGACTTGAAGTTACTAAATCCATCAATTTTTCCTGACTTGGTCTAAATTTATCAAAAGGAAATACTATGGTTGAGTGTCGTTGTTTCGCTTTTATTTTTAATTCTCGTATTTCATCATAAAATTCAATGATATTTCTTACTTGTTGATGAATAAATGAAGATTGATCGATAAATTCAATGGGTATAATAGTTTGGTTATCAGTAAAGATATCAATTACAACTAGATTGCATTTTACCTTCTGTCCATCAAGATGATAACCATGAGCGTATAAGATTAATTGTTGAATATATTCTGGTTTTATTATATCATCTAATTCCAATGGATCAACTGTTGATTTAATCTCCTCAACAACGGTGAATTGATTTTCTCTATATACAACATCAATCCGACCATTCAATTTAACAATCCAATCATTTACTTGTTGTTCGTATCTAATATACTCTTCAGTTTTCACCTTTGGAATTCTTTCTGTAATTTTTTGTTGATAATGGCTATGAATATTACGTCCTATAGAACTTCGCAATTTTATGGATAATCCTGTGTATCTTCCCATTGATTCGGATGGGAATTCTGTAAAACTGGCTAGTTCACGAATTGAAATCTTTAATTCCTTGGTATCAAAATCTATCTTCAATTAGAATTCCACTTAGTGTTGAATATGTTAGTAGTTTTTAAGAGGTATAAATAACTGAGAGACCTGCTTAAAAGTAATTTATTTGATTATTTATACAAATCCCAATAGAATATTCAAATTCAACGTACAACTTATCACTAGAAACCTAATTCTCGTATGGTTGTAATTGCATCACTTAAACTGTTATCCACAGAATAAGACAGATGATCTATTTTTGCCATTGTAAATTTAACCAACATACGTATTATTGATTCATCAGCAAGTGGTACAACAAAGGAAATATGTTTTAATTTTATTCTTTCTTTTAATTGTTGGTAAATCCAATCTCGATATTCTGCATTTCCTCGAGTCTCAGTGTCTGTGAAGATCCTAATTAAAGTATAATTGTCTAAGTCAATGGTTAACTCATCCATTTTCTCAAACATAATCTTTGATAAATTAATAATTTTCTTTGGTAAGGAATTAAATATAACTATATTCTCTTCAATTAATATTACTCGAGATTGTATAATTTCAATAATATCGTCAGGTATTGGTTTTTCTTCTTCATAGGAAAATTCAATAAAGTTATTTATGTCATCCTTACCACTGACTTTACTGACCTCTTCAACCATTATATTATGCCAACTTCAATTTGTCCTAAATTAAATTTTATTATTCAATGATAAACTAAGGATTAAAACTACACAATAATAATTAATTATTGCATTTTCTTGAATAATAGATTATTATAAAAATTCAAAAATTCATGTTGTGTAATTGGCGATATGATATAAAAATTTATAATCAAAAAAAAAAATCCATTAACTCGATGTAATTAATTATTAGAGGGATTTCTATTGTTTGATCTTTATTGATTAAATTATTGAAGAAATTTTAGTATTAATATTTTATTGGATTGATTGATTACTTGGGGACTGTCATCAATATTCCGTCTTCAGTAATTTTTATTTTTTCACCAATATTTTTCTTTACCCACTCATCAAATTGGTTATTAGTGATAGCAATGCTATGTTTCTTCATCAAAATATAGACTAATTGAGACCCAAAACCTGCAGAAAATCGTAAGATATAATTAAATTTCTCTTCTCCAGTAGGAAATTTTAATTCACCCAATTCAGGATCTACGTCTTTATGATTTGCCATCGGTGGAAGTTTACCAAATTTCAAAGCATATGCAGCCATTGCATCTTCAATACCCACACCCATAGGATGACCTGTAAATCCTTTTGTATTTGCAATAATAACTTCAGATATGTCACCAAATGTATGTCTTAACGCATTTATTTCAGACTTAGCAGCACCTCCGTTGGCAAAAGTAAAGGTCTCATGTGACATATACGCAAGTTGTTTCTTCAATTCATCTCTGTTAATTTTACCTAATTTTCCTAGTCTAGTTATGAATTTTTCTAATTCATCTGCAGTATGCTTTGGATCTAACGCAGTGCCATGATAGGCAGAATTTGCCATATGTGTACCAATAATTTGACACATTGGTTGTATTCCCCTTTCTCTAACAGAAGCTTCACTCTCTACTATTAGACCCACTGCACCCATACCAAGTATCATCCCATTTCTTCTAGCGTCAAAAGGTAAGGCAGCATTTTCAACCTTAGCTTCGGTAGATGCTGCACCTAGAATTAAAAATCCAGTACCAATCCAAGATAATAAGTTTTCACTGGTGGTATTATCCGCACCAACAATAATTACTCTCTCACACCTGCCTAATTTAATCCAATCTTCTGCTATACAAATTGCTTGGGTTGTAGACGCACATGCAGCATTTATTGTAGTATTAGGACCCTTGGCTTTTATTAATTGTGCCAATTGTGAATTTCCCAATACCAATAATTCAAATAGTAATTTTCTATTGAATTCAAATTTATCTATTTTAGACAGCTCTTGATTTAAAATTTCCTCACTTATTATACCACTCTTACTAAATTGATCCATTAATATCATTTTAGCATGGTATTCAAAATAAGATTTGAGTTCTTTTGCAAATGAATCTATTACTGGAAATGATGAGGCAAATATTATACCAGTTGAATCCTGATAAGGTTTTGGTAAATCCCAATTTGGTGGATTTAGATCATTTAAATCCTCTGGAACCAAAGGAATTTTTGCTTGTTTTAATGCTTCCAACCCGGCAGCGATTGCTAATTCTGTTGCAGTATCTAACGCAGTTATAATAATTTTCGGAATGTGATAATCCAAATGTAAATCTAAATCACCTTTTAAGCCAGCTAATTTATTTACTTGTTCAACCTGATTCAAGGGAACCGCAATTCTTTTACCAGATTCATCTTTTTTTATCTGCATAATATTTTTCTTTAGGATATCGTTGAGTTGATTGTCATTTAATACATCAATTAAATTAATTCCCTTGATTAAATCATCAAAATTGGTTTCGGCAAATACTTTCCTATTCTTTCCAGGAAGTCCTAATGCAACACCAGATATGACAACATCATTAAAATCAGGTTTGTACTTATGAATATATTCTGTATCTCTAATAATTTAATGTTAAATCAATATTTAATATTTCTTTTCTATAGCATGTTAAATTTTATGCAATCAAAATTATAATTCTATCATGAGACTATTGGGGAAATCATAATTTAAAATTTAAGTAATTATATATTATGCTGATGAAAAAGGAAATTTATTTTTTGATTTATACAAGAAATAAAGCCTAAGTTGACTTTTCAATTCTGTATAAAAAGTAATGAGACAAATAATCGCCATTTCATATATAAGTTTAATAAATGACTTGCTATGTTAATCTCAGGGTAAATATAATTGGTGGATAAGCCTCAAATTGGTCATTTGGTGTTGATAAGAAGAAGACCAGCAATTATTAGACAAATCGAGATTAAAAAAGGAACAAATACATCTGAAAAAGATCGAGACCTTCATTTTGTATCATTAGAATATTTGGATAGCTGGGATTTTCCCAATGAAGATCATTTACTTTGGGAAAGGGAAAGAAATACCAAAATACTTTCAAATATTGAATTTCCACCTATTGAAAGTAAAATATGCGATAATCCTCAAATTTTCAAAAGTTATATTAATGGAATTAAATGGTCTTCCCTTAGTCAATTTTATAATACAAAAAATTTCAGAGAAACAAATTCTTCCACATTTACTCGAATATTTAGCCCATGGAGATCAGCAATCAAAATTGAAGATTATCAATTAGTTCCTCTAATCAAAGCAATGAATATGCATAGAGTTCGATTATTATTAGCAGATGGGGTTGGAATGGGTAAAACAATTCAAGCAGGATTAATTACAACTGAACTGATACATCAACGTAAATTTAGAAAAATTTTAATTATATGTCCTTCACCTCTCCAATATCAATGGAAAAATGAAATGAATGATAAATTCAACCTTAAATTTACCATTTTAGATAAAAATGAAGTAATTAAAATAAAAAATAGGTTGGGAATTGATACAAATCCATGGAGAACAATACCTAAAATAATCACTTCTATGGATTATTTAAAACAAATCGATGTGATTAACAAATTTGAATTATCAGCAAGAGTTAGGGCAAATACAACAAGACCAGTATGGAATTTATTAATTGTTGATGAAGCACACCATTTCTCACCTACGGCCTTTGATACAGAGAATTCAAGAATAAAAATGCTGAAAAAAGTGTCGAAGTGGTTTGAGCATCGTTTATTTTTAACTGCCACACCACATAATGGACGAATTGAATCTTATACAGGTCTTTTGGAGTTACTTGATCCGGTTAAATTTCGTACATCTCTATATATTAATGACCAAATGAGGTTACATATTCAGAATGTTGTAATAAGACGTTTAAAATCGGAATTAATTGATACAAAGGGTAATTTATATTTTAGTACTAGAAAGGTGGATACTATCAATCTAAAACTTCAAAATTGGGAGAGAGAATTTTATTCCTTGATTTATCAATATAGGAGAGTATTACACGATTGTCATTCAGATGATAAGCTAGTTCGAGTACATAATTTTATTTTCATACTTTTAATCAAACGATTATTATCCTCACCCTATGCATTTGCATATTCATGGTGGATTCACATACAATCACTAAATAAAAAAGATATTAATGAAAAAACACCAATAATTACTTATAACGAAGTTTTAATCGCGATTAATAGAACCATTGATGTGGAATTATTGGATGAACAAAGAGAAAGATATGAACATACAGCATTATCATTAGCAATCAGGTTATATGCCTTAAATACATCAGAAAACCAGAAAATAAAAAATATCAGAAATACAATTTCAAATATGTTGACATCATCTGGATTCGGTAAAGAAATTCTTGAAATTGAGAATAAAGATTTACAGTTTAGTATGCATGATTCAAAAATTATCTCATTAGAAAAATGGATTAACAACCATCTAATGACAAATGGTGAATTCAAAGAAGATGAGAGAGTACTGATATATACTGACAATACCTACACACAGACATATATTTTCAATACACTCCGTGATAAAATGAAACTTACCTCATCAGAAGTTGAAACATTATCTGAAACTTCAAAACAATTGGATCAAAATTTGTTGGCAAAAGATTTTAATGATATAAATTCGAGATTAAAGATATTAATTTCCACAGATACAGCATCTGAAGGATTAAATCTGCAAAACATGTGTAGATATATAATTCATTACGATATACCTTGGAATCCATTTAAATTAGAACAAAGAAATGGAAGGATCGATAGACATGGGCAAACTAGAGATGTACATCTCTTTCATTTTAACTCCACCCAAAACAAAGATATTCATCTACTATCTAGAGTAGCAACAAAAATAAGCACTAGTGTAGATGGTCTGGGCAGTATAGGAGAAATATTAGAAAATATCATTCAAAATCATTTTGAAAATCAAAATTATACAACTTACAATATTGAAGCTCTGCAAAATAATGATGAAATGTATACAACTGACAAAGAAAAGAGAAATAATGAAAGTAGGCTTGTACGTAATGATTATGCTCATTCATTAGTAGAATTAGGAATAACATCAGAGGCAATAGCAAATTTATTTATTACCACATTTGAACAATCAGGAGGAAAGATTGAGATGATATCTCCAACCCAGTTGTTAATCAGAAAAATTCCAAGAACGTGGGAAAAATTGGTAGAAAATACGTTTAGACCAGTAAATGATAAATTACCAATTCTGGCTTTTGATTACAAAGATCTAATGCAAAATGAATTTGGCAGGGAGATCTTTTTAAATCATTCAAACAAACAATTTATTACCATAAGTCATCCATTTATGCTAAAATCACTAAATTCAATGAAAAAATTACTTTGGAATGAAATGTTTCATCAAAATGGTATTTCAAAATGGAAAATTAAAGAGAATAAATTCTATCCTAGTCATTTACTTGAGATAAACATTATTTTTACCATACGAAATGAATTGGGAGAGACTTTTCATTCAGAATTTCACTCTTATTTTTTTGAAATTAATGAAGATTCACTCAACCCTATTCAGTCTACTAATAATATAATTGAAGCCGTAAAAAAAGATTGTAATAATATTCATTTGCAAATGGAATATGTTTCATTTTGCCGGAAATTATGGACTATACACAAAAATAAATTGATAAAAGTATTGGATATAACAAAACAGGAGGAAGTCAATAGAATAAATAAAGACCTCCCAAATATATTAAATATAGAACTTCAAAAGGAAAGAGAAAGTTTTGAAAGAGCAAAAAATGATATTATTTCTCAAAAATCGGATAAAGGTTATAGAGATCTCCTAAATCAAATTGAACAGAAAAAAATATTGTTCAAGAAAAATAATCTTGTCCATGAATTACATAAATACAGAGCTAAAGAACTTTCGGATTTAGAATCAAAAATTAATGATACCAATTGGAGAAACAAATACGAAGATAATTTGAATTCCATTCTTGAAATTATTACACTAGACCATGAGAAGATGATTAATGAAATTCTACCTAAACGATATTCATCAAAAGATTCCATTGAATTCCATCCAGTCAGTGTTTTATTCCATCTAAATATAGCAGAATTGGGGGAAATCTAATTGAATATGATTGAAGAAATAAATAAAAATCAATGGTGGAATGAGGTTAGTCAAGAGGGATTATTCATATCTCAACCAGTTTTAGAAGAAGTTTTTCCAAATGGACCAACAAATCTAAAGGATTTTGTTTATGAAGATTTGCGAAATCATTATCAATTATTTAAAGGTAGTTTGGATTTAATAGATCATAAATTATACAATTCTAGGAGGAGAGATTGGATATTAGCTTTACTTGAACAAATTAAATTACCAAAAGAATTCACCTTTAGATGGAGCAATTTGAAATCCTTTGATAATTATAATTTTAAGATGTATGACTTGATAGATACTGATAATGAACTCTTAACAAACTTTAACTCAATTTGCATGGTACCTCTTAATTTAAACGGTTCAACAATCACATTAAATGAAACAAAAATACTCATTTATCTGACAGAATCAAAACAAAGACTTGGTATAGGTAATTCTAGATTTAATCAGGCAGAATTTTCGCGTATGTTAAGATTGTCCAAGATAAGACTAGGAATATATACAAATGGAGAGCAATTCCGTTTAATATTTGCAGGAGAGGATCATGACGCTTGGATAGAATGGGATGCAGACATGTGGTTTGAATATAAAATAGTGAGTTTGCACCTAATATCTTCCTTTATTTCAATTCTATCTGAAAGAAAAGGTAAATTCGATTTAATTGATATTGTCAATCAAAGTAGGGATAAACAGGCAGAATTGTCATCTGTTATTGGAACTCAAGCAAGAGAGGCAATTGAAATATTCTTAGAAGGTCATTCAGGAACTGTTGAAACCTCACAGAAATTAATAGAGGCTTCACTGGGTGAAAAACATACTGGAGAATTAATTATACCGACGAAATTAGAGGCTATTTATCAGGCTGCAATTAGGATATTAATGCGATTTGTTGTTATATTATATGCTGAAGCCAGAGGTTTACTACCTGTAAATGACATATATTACAGGGATTCTTATTCTTTAGAACAATTATATGTAAATTTGGAAAATGCAAATCAAGAGCTCGGTGAACAATTGGATGATAATTTTCAAGCTTGGTCTCGAATAATTAGTTTATTTGATTTAATTTATCATGGATCACCATTTGATGATTTCTTAGATGTCCCATCATATGAGGGTAATTTATTCCTAGCTGGTGACTCAGATTCCAATGATCCTGTTTCTCGAGTGCTGTCCGTATTTGAATCAGATGATTGGCTAATTTCAGATTACGAAATATTACAGATAATGAGAAAGTTAAAAACATCAAAAATTAAAATAAAAAGTGGCAGATCATCGATTATCTCAACGGGGAAAATCGATTTTTCTGAACTTAGAACGGAATATGTAGGAATGATATACGAGGGATTATTAGATTATCAAATAAGGTATGTTTCCCCAGAAGATGAAGCAATGGTAATTGTTAATCTTGGTAGTGAATTTGCATTTTCATTACGTCGATTAGAAGGTATGAATGATAAAGAACTTGGAAATTTAGCAAAAACCTTGCAACAAGAATCAAAAAATATTGATGATCCAAGTCTAGGCATATCTTCGTTACAGATTGAAGATGATATCATTAATACAAGAGTTAGAAACATAATATCTAGAATGGTCATTTCTGCTAAACTGGTTCAAAAGAGCAATATAAATAAAATTAATCAAAAAATAGAGGAAATATTATTATCAATTTATCGACCTGGTAAACTATTTCTAACTACATGGAATGGATCAAGAAAAGGTTCAGGTACGTATTATACAAGACCTAGACTAGTATATCCTACTGTAGAAAGAATCCTTGAACCATTAATTTACAAATTAAATGATAAAGGAAATAGAATTATTAAATTACCCTTAGAAATTCTAGAACTGAACATTATTGATCCAGCAATGGGGTCTGGTAGTTTTCTTGTTGGTGCAACTAGATATTTAGCCAAAATGATGTTTGAAAGTATATCATACTATAATTTAATTCAATACAAAAATAATTCAATTGAAATTTATTTATATAATACTGTATTACTTGATGAACTTCCCAATTTTTCAGATTCTATGAAGGTACAACAAAATATAATTAATCGATTAAAACGGATAATAGTTGAAGATTGCATTTATGGAGTTGATTTTAATTTATTTGCAGTTGAAATGGCAAAATTATCCCTATGGTTAGAAACAATGGATTATAAAATACAATTCAAATTTTTAGACCATAAATTAAAAGTGGGAAACTCACTTATTGGAACATGGCTTAAAGATGCATATAATTTCCCTATTGCGGCTTTTAATAGAAAAACTGGTGATTATGACCATAAACCCGTTCAAGTGAACCATTATGCTCGAACAGATCTTAAGATACTTATTGAAGAAAGAAAACTGGCTTTAAAACTATTAAAAGAGAAAATAAATTCGAAGGATTTTGATACATTGGATAATTATTATAGCAAAGTATCTAAAAACAAGGCACTACTAATGGAGAAATACAATGCTGCGAAGAAATTCAAACAAAGGCAGAAAAGTGAAACATGGTTGAGAGAAAATTATGAAAATTATCTATCATCAGAAGAGTATAAATCATTTAGTTTTCAATGTAATTGGTGGATGTCTCTATGGTTTTTACCAATCATCCAAAATATAGATGAACCAATTTGTGGATCAGAGATTAAATTCAAACAATCCTTCAAAAGTCCAATTCAATTTGGCATTAATGCCACTGTAGAAGAAAGAAAACGCATTAATGATTTAGCACAAAAATTGAAATTCTTCCATTGGGAACTGGAATATCCTAATGTTTATTTTAAAGAAAGACCTGGATTTGATGCTGTAATCGGAAATCCACCGTGGGAGGTGTCTAAGCCAAATTCAAAGGAATTTTTTTCCAATTACGACCCTATATATCGAACATATGGAAAGCAAGATGCATTAAAAGCTCAAAAATTAATCTTTAAAAACCAACCTCGTGCTGAAAAAGAATGGATTGATTATCAAGCATATTTTAAAGCTATGAGTAATTTTGTTTCCTATAGTAGTTTGCCATACGATCTTGGTAATGAGAGTATAAACAATTTATGGAAAAAACAAAGAGAAGGTGATGTGTACAATTTGGGTAATTTAGCTTCAACTAGTCCGTATAGGTATCAAGGAATTGCTGATTCTAATACTTATAAATTATTTACTGAATTGAGTTATTATTTATCAAATGAAAAGGGTAGAGTTGGATTAATAATCCCAAGTGGAATTTATGCAGATGCAGGAACCAAAGAGCTAAGAGAATTACTTTTAACAAAATCCAATTTAGAATTATTATTTGTATTTCATAACAGAAAAAAAATTTTTCCAATTCATTCTAGTTATAAATTTGTAATATTATGTTATGAAAGAGGATTAACAACAGACATCGTCAATTGTGCTTTTATGCAGGATGATTTGGATAGTTGGGAAAATTTAAATCCAAACAACTTACTAAAACTTTCTGTAAATGACATTAAACGTTTTTCCCCAGAGTATTCGGCATTTGTTGAAGTTACAAATAAATTAGACTTAGCAATTTTGATGAAACTTTATAATAATGGAACGCCTATTGAGAGAGATTTTAGAGGAAAGTGGAATTTAGGTTATATACGTGAGTATGATTTTACCAAAGCTGCTCAAGATGGATTATTAATTCCATTTAACTCTCTTGATAAATCAAAATTTAAGGATCATCCCGATTTCATCGATTTTGGAATAATACCTTATCACAGAGATGGTAAAATGACCTATCTCTTACCTGTCTACCAAGGTAGATCAATTGATATTGGTAATTTTGCTGCTCAAGATTATATCTCAGGTGCTGGTAACAGAGCAGTATATGAACCTGCTCCACTTGATAGGAAAAAAATTACTTGTCAATTCTACATGAATATTGAAGATGCCAAACCAAGAATATTCAGAAATGGAAGACACCCAATGGAACCAAAGATTGTATTCCGTCATGTATCCAATGCTACAAATAAAAGAACATTCATTAGTAATATCATTCCAAATTATCCCGCAATTAATGCTACCCCTGTTTTGGAATTTAATGATGATCAAATAGAAAATTTATTTGCTATAATAATTTTCAATTCATTAGTATTCGACTTTGCAACACGTAGGAATCTAGTTGGTATTAACCTGACTTTGAATGTAATCATGCATCTTCCAATGGCTGATCCTGTTAAATTTCATTCGATAAAGCCTAAATTGATGAATTTACTTCACTCATATTACTTAAATGGACCAGTATTCGCGTCTAGAATATTAAAAGATAGATCAAAATTAGATAGATACATACCTTTGAAACATTGGGCATTAACTATGCATGAAGTAAAAAGATATAATGTAATTTTAAATGCTGTAGCCGCGTATTTGTATGATCTTACTCTTGAAGAATTTACTCAGATAGTACTGCATGATAAAACAGATCCTGTTGGTTTTTGGAGAGTTGATAGAGAATATCCAGATGAATTAAGACTAACAACACTATCAGTATATGCCTATGAGAGACTCCTTGAAGTTGGTATTGATAGCTTCATTGATGAAGATTGGCAATTCCCGAGTCACATACAGGAACAACTTGGACCTCGTTTTCTTGATTGGCAATTGAAAATAACTGAGGAAGATGCATGGGATAAATGTATGGAGTATGCAAATCGAATTAATAGAATATATAATCCAACTGATTTCAATTTTGATTCCTATAACAAGGAATATCCTAACAAATCAATATCATCTGATTCAAATATAAATCAATCTAATAATCAGAAACTAGACGAATTCTTTGATAATAATTAATTTGTAGTTTTGAATTGATATTATTTATTCGTTCATTCCACTTCTTCATTCTAGAATATATTCATTCTATAACTTGAATTTTACATCCCTGAAATCATTATACCATAATAATATATTAATTAACAACACAAATTATATCACTGATTCTAATATATTCATTCAATTCCATTACGGAGTAGAATGCAGATATTTAAATTAAACATCGCTTCCTTACACATAAGAGGTAAATCATTTAAATTATCTCAAGAATGTTATATCATATGAGTGAGGAGAATGAACCTTGGAAGTCATCCATGGAAATAAATGAGATTATCCATTCTCCAATTAGATTTTCTATTTTATTATTTCTACTCCATCGTTCTTGGACAAGATATGTTGACATTAGAAATAATTTAGATATAACCTCTGGAAATCTAACCTCTCATCTAAAAAAACTGGAAGCTGCCCAGCTGGTAGAAACAGAAAAATCATTTGACGATGCAAAACCTGTAACTATGTTAATTATCACTGAGAGGGGAAGACAAGCTGTGATTGACTATTCAAAACAAATGTACAAGTTACTAGGTGATGTTTTAAACAAAAGAAAGTAATGGGCCAACTTGATCATGATTTAAAATTTGATTTTATATTTATTCAGAAATAGATCAACCATAAGATTGTAAACTGGCATAACCCATTAGCTTGGTTAGCGGATATGAGTATTACTTAATCATTAGGTAGACATTTTAGGTTACATAGAGTTGAAAAAAATATAGCAAGAATTATTTTCTTGGAGGTTTGATAACTAATAAGGAAGTTTTTTCTTTATATTCAAGATAACTAACTTGATCTCCCCATTTCTCATCCGCTTTCTTTTCTAAAATTGGAATTCCACTTATTTGTGTAAGTAATAGTATAACAAAAATTGGTGAGACTAATGCTATCCACTGCCACACATAAAATACAGAAATAGATATCAATGTAATTCCTATCCACAGCACAATCTCACCAAAGTAGTTTGGATGTCTTGACCAACTCCAAAGACCAGAAGAAATAAAGTTACCCTGATTGGCTTTATTTTTCTTAAAATTAAATTTCTGATA
>Ga0224506_10002051_pt1 | contig 13994 bp, 10 predicted proteins | sample SF_Jan12_sed_USG_2_FD_169108 | JGI IMG/M metagenome (GOLD analysis project Ga0224506, IMG submission 169108) | Sediment microbial communities from San Francisco Bay, California, United States - SF_Jan12_sed_USGS_8_1 | ecosystem: Environmental > Aquatic > Marine > Sediment | place: USA... | reverse complement strand
ATATGGCGGAGAGGGAGGGATTCGAACCCTCGGAAGGTTTCCCTTCGCCGGTTTTCAAGACCGGTACATTCGGCCAGCTCTGTCACCTCTCCAGCTTCGAATTGTAGGCAGTGTTCACTGCGATCTGGCAAAGAATTTACCTTGGCAGATTTTCGAAGGCCGCAATAATACCTATAAACAAGCGCTTACGCCAGTGTTATTTGCAACCTTTTATAAATTGGTTTGTCTTATCAGGTATGTTAGAGTTATATTATTGTAAATCAACAACCTATGGACTACTAAAATGAATCAAATGAACATTTCTCGTACTTCAGTTCATACTTCTGATCTGGCTACAAATAAGGTGTTACGTAATACCTACGCACTGCTCTCTATGACGCTGATCTTTGCTGGTTTCATGGCTTTCGTCGGTATTATGAGTGGTATTGGCCACGGTATGGCTCTGGTGGCTGATATTGTCGCCATTGTTATGTTGTGGTTTGTTTTACCGCGTACGGCTAACTCTGGTGCCGGTATTCCGGTTATCTTTGCTATTACAGGCCTCTTGGGCTTCGGTCTGGGCCCTATTATCAACCACTACCTGGCGATGAACGGCAATATTGTTATGACGGCTTTAGGTGGTACGGGTGTTATTTTCCTCGGCCTGTCTGGCTATGTATTAACGACTAAGAAAGATTTCAGTTTCATGGGCGGCTTCCTGATGGTTGGAATGCTGGTTGTGCTGCTGGCAGCTGTTGCTAATATCTTCCTGCAGATGCCGGTTATGTTTCTGGTCATTAACGCTGCCATCGTACTGATCATGAGTGGTCTCATTTTATATGAGACGTCTAGCATCATTAACGGCGGTGAGACTAACTATATTATGGCCACGGCCAGCCTGTTCCTGTCAATTCTGAACCTGTTCCAGGCGTTATTACACCTGCTGGGTGCTTTTGGTAATGATGATTAATAAATCATCTGCTTAAATTGATGAAAAGCCCCGCTATTTATTCAACTGGCGGGGCTTTTTTTATGTACAGTGAGGTACGGGATGTGCGGTAGCTGTCGTTTTTGAGGTTATTATGGACTGGATACAAATCACTAGCGCGCTGTTTCTTGGCGCAATGATCGTTTTTCTTTTTCCACGTATTAAACAGGCTGTCGCTAACAGCCCTAAAGCTGAGAAAGGTGACTGGATGTCTTTCATTATTCCTATCGCCGCGGTGATAGGGTTTGTCATTCTGCTGATCATGATGGTGCAATAAATTTAGCAGTAAAGTTGGCCATTAGTGTTAATTTAAGTACAATATTAGCAATTCATTAAACGCTATCATTAAAGCCCTGTTATTTGACGGGGCTTTTTCACTTTTGAAGGTGAATAACCATGCAAGAAGAACACTTATTCGCACCTTTTATCCGTATTCTGGGTAAAGGTAAAAACGGCTCTCGCTCTTTAACCGAAGCAGAGGCTTTTGAGTCAATGAGCATGATTGTTAAAGGTGAGGTTGAGCCGGAACAGCTGGGGGCATTTTTAATGCTGCTGCGTGTTAAAGAAGAAACCGCTGAAGAAGTGGCTGGTTTTGTACGGGCTATCCGCGCCAACCTGAATTTACCCGCCGGCGTTCATGTTGATCTGGACTGGTCATCTTATGCCGGTAAACGCCGTCATTCACCCTGGTATATTCTCAGTGCTCTGTTGCTGGCTGAAAACGGTTATAAAGTCTGTATGCACGGTGCAGAAGGCCATACTCCCGGTCGTATGTACACCAGCGAGGCACTAGCGGCTCTGGGTATCAATATGAGCCATTCATTAAAAGAAGCCGAAGCAGCGCTTAACGAAAGCAACTTTGCTTATATGCCATTACAGGCCATGAGCGACATTTTAAAAGACATTTTAGAGCTGCGGCCTTTACTGGGTCTGCGTTCGCCACTGCACACTGTGGGCCGCATGATCAACCCTTTCAGCAGTGACTATTCTATTCAGGCGATTTTCCACCCCGGTTATCAGACGGTGCATCAGCAGGCCTCACAAATTCTTGATCAAAAGCACATGGCTGTTTTCAAGGGTGAAGCCGGTGAAGTTGAACGCAATCCCGATACCAAATGCCTGGTATCTTATGTTCATAATAAAGTAATGTCAGAAGAAGAGTTGCCGGCCATGTTCGAACGTCGTCACGTTAAAGAAAAAGAACTGGATGCCGATAATTTAATCAGCGTCTGGAACGGTTCGGCAGAAAATGAATACGCCGAAGCAGCTGTTATTGGTACCACGGCAATTGCTTTACGCTTAATGGGCAAGGTGGATTCACCAGACGCGGGGCTTAAGCTGGCAGAAGAGATGTGGAACAAACGCAATAGTCAGCGTTTTGATACCGCCGCCTGAGCGATTGCCCGCCGCTATATTAGCGGCAGTCAGCACGAGCTGACTCTTTACCACCAGGCCTCGACCTGAGCCCCAATCACCCAGCCTGATGTAACATCAGCATAGGGCGCATTGCCCGGCTCATGGCCTACCAGGCCGATAAAGTCATCACTCCAGTCAGCCTGAGTCACAAAAAAACGCAATACAGGGCGGCTTTTAAAACCACGGTCAGCCGCGATTTGTAATGCGGCGGTAAACTTATTGAGTCTGCCTGAGCGGTTATTCACTTCATCATCAACATAATCGACGCCCGCTTCCAGTGCCACGCTGGTATGTTTAGAAAGGTAAAAAACCGGCCTGATACCAGTGCTCGACCATTTAATGAGTGAGTTACCGGCGCTGCCTCTATCATCTTCGCGATACAACAACGACCACTGCAGTGAATAATGCGGCAAGATTTCATAGCTCAGTACATTACTGATCTCGATCACTTTTGCCTCATCCAGAACCCAGCCCTGGTCCTCACGGATAGCCCAGGGGCTGGTACCAGACTGGGTGATGGCCGCGCCAGTCATATACAGCAAGGCCGTGGTGTTTGTTGCATTGCTGGATTTATGATCATACCAGCCACCGGCACTGTAACCCGACTTTACATCATAATTTAATGTCGCTTCGGCATTACGCTGCGCCTGCTGAAGCCAGAGAGTGATGCTGGCGTTTTCCGCAACGGCTAACTGCCATCTGGCATCGACGACTGTGCTGTTAATAAGATATTGCACATCCACAAGCGTGAAATCATCCTCGTTGCGAAACAATGCCAGGTCGAGCCTGCCTGAGGCTAACGGCATATGCTCAAAGCCAAACCCGGCATGTGAGTTCTGCCCCGGGTTCAACCAGAAATGATTCATAATATGGATTGATTTTCGCTGGTAATAACGACGCCCGAACCAGATATCAACGTCATTGTTAAACAGTTTATTAAAACTGATATAAGCCTGAGAAAGATGGCCGACCTCAAAATCGTTGCTTTCACCTTGCCGCTTAAACCCATCGAGCATGATAACGCTCATAATATTGGCATTGCTATTATCCGGTTGTTTCAGCTCATGCCTATAATCAAACTGGAGTTCCATATTTGTTTCAGGCTCATTGCCAAGCCGGTATTTTGAACGTGCTCCTGGCAACTGGAACAATGGCTGATTTTCTGCCGCTTCACTCAAGCCCAGACTGCTACGAAAGTAACCATGAAATTGCAGACTGTGCTGCCCGGTGACGATATCAACTGCCAGTGCCTGGCAAGAAAGCAATATAAGGGTTAAAAACGTAATTAACTTAGCCATATACATTCTTCCTTAACGCAATATAAACTGAATTAAATTATTTTGCTTGCCGATCAATAAACAGTGGAAATAGCATTGACATTCTTTTTAGTAACAAGCACTGACGGGACCGTAATATAACGTTTTACCTTATTGCCTTTTAACAAGTTTAACGCGGCTTCTACGCCAACTTTTCCACACGTTGGGTAAGTAAAACTGGCAAGCTGCTCACCCTTTAAAATAGCCTCACGTGCTTCGGGCAAAAAATCGATACCGACAATATTTTTAGTTGCCGGATTAATGCCCGCCTGTTTCAAGGCATAACGGGCACCGGATGCCATGGCATCATTATGTGCATAAATGGCATCGAACGTATGATTTTGATTTAGCTGGTTTTCAACAACCATAACGGCTTCACTACGAGAGTAATTGGCCACTTTTGTGATGACCTTAATACCTGCAAAATTTCTCAGCCCAGCAAGAAAACCTTTTTTTCGGTCAATTGCTGTCGTTGTTGTGGCTATACCGGAGAGCATCAGGATAGTGCCCTTTCCGTGCAGACGATTAGCTAAAAAAGTGGCGGCCTCATAAGCAATTTTAAAATCATCGGGACCAATATACACATCATAGTCTTCGCTATTTAGTTTGCGTGTTAACAAAACTATTTTAATGCCTTTCTTTCTCAGCCCGGCAACAACAGGCGTCAGGGCTTGCGGGGTTTTAGGCCCGAGGAATAACAGCTGCACCCCCTGACTGACCATATTTTCAATATCGAGAATATTGCGTGCCACACTGCCCGCTGCATCGGCCATTAAAAACCTGACATTCTGATGCTTTTTTAAGGCCTGTTGAATTTCCTTCATCTGAGCAGCACGCCAGTCGTTTGACATATTATCTTCAGGAAACCCGATCACAAACTGCGCTTCAGAAGCCAGCGCCAGATGTGACAGACCGGTCAGACAGAGTGACATAAACAAGCGTTTTATTTTCTTTATATGGGTGTGACGGCGCATCGATTTTCCTTAAATATTGATTCCATACAAAAACATAAATATCAGAATATTATAATAAATGGGCATTGAGCCGGTTCATTCATGATAATTGACGTCATACTATCAATAGCAGAAATCACCAGAGATGCTATTATTAATTGATTGCATAAGCTGCTTTCGATGAAATGGAATTATGAACAGAAAGAATCCCGCTCTATTGATGTTATTACTGCTTATTTTGCCATTCACCGCTTGCGATCGAAACGATGAGCCGCCGTTACGCATTGCTCATATCAGCTGGCCCGGGTATGAAGCCCTTTCGCTGGCACATAGCAAAGACTTATATAAAAATATTAAAGTCAGAATTTTCAGACCCCCAAATATCCCGGCAGCGATGCTTGCCTTCGAAAACAATATCGTTGATGTGCTTGCGGTCGCATTAAATGATGCCCTTTTGATTCAAAGCCGGCAAAAAGAAGCCTTGCTTATTTTTGCCGTGCTGGATATCTCTGATGGCGGTGATGTCATCATTGCCAGCAAAGACATTAAAACCATGAAAGACCTGAAGGGAAAACGCGTGGCAATGGAGCCTACCGGCCTGGGAGCCTATTTCATTTCAAAGGCAGTCGACTCTTCTGCTGATGTTTCACTAAATCAGCTGCATATTGTGCCTGCTGCTGTTGATCAGCACGAGGATTTGTTTCTTACTAAAAAAGTCGATGCCGTTGTCAGCTATGGCCCTGTCACATCCAGTATGATAAAAAATGGCGGGCACATTATTTTTGACAGCCGGCAGACTCCTAACGAAATTGTTGACGTACTGATAACTAAAAAGTCATTTGCCTCACAAAACCCAACGGCGCTTACCGAGCTATTAAACGGTTACTTTTCAGCCCTCGAAGTAATTAAAAACAGGCCGACTGACAGCATTGCAGAAATGGCAGACTATGAAGGCCTTATGGCTGATGAGTATAACAAGCTGTTAGATGGAATTCGTATTCCAGATAAAAACGAGAACCGTCAGTTACTCGGCCAGGGTGATAATAGTCTTCTTAAAACAATCGGTGAAATACACCACTTTTCAGTTAGCCATAAAATATTCAGCCATTATGACAAAGAAAAACTACAGATCAGCAATAAATTCATAGCAAGCGAAAACTAGCTCTTCAATGACTATACGCAACAAACTTGTCTTATATACGATCGGCACTATTGTCATTACACTTCTGCTGACAGGCTTTGCTATTGACCTCATTTTAACAGATTTGTACAACAACAATGCACGCACAGAACTCGATTATTCATACACACAATTAAAGAACAGACTGGCTTCAATTCACAGCGATATACTTGATCAAAGCACACAGATTTCGGCAGACCAATCCGTGATAGCCGTGACAAACCTGGTTCAGCGCTATCAGGACACAATCAATTACCAGCCTTTAATCTTTGATAATGAGAAAAAGAAAATAGCAGTCTACCTTCAAAAACAAATCGCATTATCTGAATCAGACCGGGTTATGATGTATGCAAATGACGGCAGTTTGATAGCCTATGCCATACAGGATAAGCTATCCAGGACTGCCGGCATCGTATCCTATAAAAAAGGCATAGCTGTTTATATCAATAACCATAATCAATCAGATAACTGGATGGAAAGCGGCTTGCCGACGTCTATTGCCGCTTCAATCCCTGAACTCGGCAAGCTGACTTCATTTTTATCGCATAGCGGTGAAATTAAATATTTTTCAGCAAAGGATACGTTTACAGTCGAGAACAGCCGAGTCATAACACGCTATTCAGCTGATGGCAGTGTGCAGCTACTCGGTGTAATTCGCACATCTAAATCACTTGATGCACACTTTTTCAAGGGCATAACTGATAATGCCAATATTAAAATATCATTATTACTGCATAACGGAAGCCAGCTTAATGCAAGACAACAGCTTTTACCTGTAAAGAATTTACCCTCTTCATCTTTATTACATGGTGACACCTACCCCGCCACTAAAGCATTACTTGATAACAAAAAATACTACCTTCAGTCTTATGTCTGGCCCACTGCCCAGGGAAACAATTACCTTTTAATTAGTTTACCTAAATCAGGTCTTGTTTCCGCCCTTAATCAGACACGCGTTTATCTACTCATTATTTTTTCTATTATCGCCGTTTTCATTATTCTGAGCGGTGTCTACTGGCTCAACAGGCTTATCTCCAGACCGCTTAATGAGCTAGTCGAGCAAACAAAACTTAGTAACCGTGATGGCTATCCAGTCTTTACGGTCAAAAAAGGAGATGATGAGATAAGCCAGCTTGGCCTGGTTCTGAACAAAATGGTTAAGCTGATTGAAGCAAGGGAAAAGGATTTGATAGAGCGAACTCAACGCCTTAATGATGCCCAGCATCTGGCGAAAGTAGGAGACTGGGAACTGGATACTAAGACTGAATCGATGCAGTGGTCAAATGAAGCTTATAATATCTTTGGATACACTGCCGGAGGTTGCACGCCTACTCTTGACGCTATCATAGCTGTGATGCACCCTGATGACAAAAATAATGCTCTGCAAGCCTACCAAGTTTCGTTAGAAAACAGGCAGTCTTTTAATTTTACTCACCGCATCATAAACAAAGAAAAAGAGATCAAATATGTCAATGTTTATGGTGAGCATTTGTTTGATGATGCGGGTAATGCCGTTCGCTCAATCGGCACCATGCAGGATATTACTGAACAGGTAACGAAAGATGAACAACTACGCCGAACTCAAAAGATGGATGCGCTGGGCAAACTCACTGGCGGTGTTGCACATGATTTCAATAATATGCTTGGCATCATCATGGGTTTTACCGAATTACTTGAGAATTCTCTGCAAGAAAATGATTTGAAACGTAATCTTTATACTCATGAAATACTCCAGGCAACTGAGCGCGCCACAAAACTCACCGCAAAGCTGCTTAATTTTTCACGCAAAGAGACAGCAACCGCCAGTAAAGCCAATATCAATGAGCTCTTACTCGGCGAGAGACATATGCTTGAGAAAACGCTCACCGTCCGTATACAGTTAATATTAGATCTTGAAAATCATCTCTGGCATGTCTGGCTGGACAAAGATGAGCTGGAAGACGCAATAATTAACATGGCCATCAATTCAATGCATGCCATCATCAATGAAGGGGAGCTCAGGCTCTCTACCCAGAACATCAGCCTGAGCCAGATTGATGTGCAGAATCTTGAAATTCCGGCAGGCGATTACGTGCTGTTATCGATAGCTGATACGGGTAGTGGTATGGATAGAGACACCCTGCAGCATATATTCGAACCCTTTTTTACTACCAAGAAAGACAAAGGTACCGGACTGGGAATGAGCCAGGTCTATGGCTTTGTAAAGCGCTGTAAGGGTGCCATCCATATCAATTCTGAACCTCAACACGGTACACGAATATCGATCTATATGCCCCGCTACCATGAAAGAGAAAAAATATTAGCGACTGTAAATGAGTCCAACGCCCATAAAGACCTGAAAGGCAACGCAAGAATACTTGTAGTAGATGATGAACCGGGGCTGCGAATGCTGGCAAAAGAAATACTGACTTCTTATGGCTACAGCGTCAGTTTGGCTGAGTCTGCCAGCCAGGCATTAGCGCTACTTAAAGAACAGGAATATGAGCTGATGCTGAGCGATGTCATCATGCCGGGTATGAATGGCTATGAACTGGCAAAAAAGGTCAGCGAGTTATATCCAGCCATAAAGATTCAAATGGCCAGCGGATTTTCAGACAATACTGGCACCAGTACTGGAAATGAGGCGCTTTATACACAACGCCTGCAAAAGCCATTCACTGCCGATGCACTGCTTCAGCGAATAAAAACATTACTTAGTTAAAATATCCGTGTATTTAAATTCATTTCAGTACCATGCATTATTTATGTTTCTGCTTGTAACTCGGCTTCAGGTATTTAGACTAAAGCAGGCTGATTCCATTTATAACGTAGCAGAAACCTGCATACAAACGCATCATGACTTCTTGTCGAGGCTCGAGTTAGCATTCAATATCAATTCGCCGTGTAAAGTGATTAAATTCTGCTGGAAATTCATTAACAATAGCACTATAAAGAATACAAATTGCAATATTATTTTAGGCAACAGACCTGCCGCTGGAACTTTACATTATTTAAGTACAACACCCGCTTCGCATTGTTCAGTTGTACTTTACTAGGAAACGCATGAATATAAGTAATTTCTCACTGTCTAATAGTAAAACCTCTTTTTTCATATTTCTGTGGCTTATTATCAGCCCATCAGTCAACGCTAATTTATCAGATAACACTATAAGAATAGCTGTTTCAAAATCACCTTTATCAGCACCGTTTATCATCGCACAACATAATGGTTATTTTAATGAGGCCGGTCTTAATGTTGCCTTTGACTACTACAACGGTGGCCACCGAGCGATAAAAGCGCTGTTTTCAGGTGACGCTGAAATTGCCACATCATCTGAAGCGGTAGTGATGTTCAACAGCTTCAAACGTCAGGACTTCAGCCTTTTTTGTACCTTCGTTACATCTGACAACGATGTGAAAATACTCACCCACACAGACTCCGGCATATTAAACCTGCAGCAATTAAAAGGCAAAAAAGTAGGCACTATCCTTGGCTCATCAGCTCACTTTTTTCTCAGCCAGACCTTATTAATGAATGGTATCAATTCAAAAGACGTGCACATATCCTCTGTGAACCCAGAAAATTCGTACAAGATGCTCAATAAGCAAAATCTCGATGCTATTGTTACCTGGGAACCACATGCCTACCTTGGAAAAAAGGAACTTGGAAATAAAGCCCGGTTTATCGAACATGACCGGGTTTATATCGAAACCTTTAATGCTATTAGCATGCGTGATTATGCTGAAAACAATGCTGACAAACTTGCCTCAGTTACCAGAAGCCTGATAAAAGCGACCGATTTTATAAAGAAACACCCGCTAATTTCACAAAATATTATTGCCAAAAACCTGAATAAGGAAGCCCATATAATTACTGCGACATGGAAAGACTATTCATTTTCCATCAGTTTAGATCAATGGCTGTTAACAAGTCTCGAAGCCGAAGCACGCTGGGCAATAGAACAAAACTTTACCACTGCAAAAGATGTACCCGACTATACAGAATTTATCAATATAGCCCCTCTTAAAAAAGCATCACCGCAAAACGTATTTATTTTCCAATAAATCTCAACCATATCTGCCAATGAAATTAAAAACACAGCTAATACTTGGATCCGGTACTTCAGCAATCATACTCACAGTTCTCTGCATCTGGGTTTTATCTATTTACAATACTTATGAAGAAAGCAACTTAAATACCGACATGTCTCTTCATATCAGTGAATCTGTACTGCAACTTAATTCATTAACAAGTGACTACCTGCTTTATCGTCAGAAACGAGCACAGCGTCAATGGTTCCATACTCATAAAGAGCTTGATGAATTTCTTAGCATAAAACGCTCTGAAAATATCAGTTCTAGGATAGATCTGGAACCGTTTTCCAGCTCTAACAACAAGCTGATCAGGTTATTCACGCGTATTGTTGCCATAAACCAGAACACTGACACCTCATCTGAGGCACATGCTGCTCAAAAAAAGGCTTTGGCATCACAGTTATTAACAACAACTCACATAATGTCATCACATGCTAAACAGCTATCCAAGATCATTAATATTGAAAGAATCAGCATTAAGAAACAATTGTTATGGCTGTCAATTTCAATTTTTATTATCTTCTTTACAACAATGCTTGTTTTATGGTCAAGCATTGCATACACGATTGTTAAACCCATCAGGGTATTAAAAAATCACATCGATCATATCCATGCTGACAACCTGAACCAGAGATTACTGGGCGTCAGGAAAGATGAGATCGGTGAACTCGCACAGTCTTTTAATAATATGGCGGATCAACTGCAAAAAACCACCGTTGGAAAACAGAAGTTAATTAAGGAAATAGAAGAGCGCAATAAAACAGAAAAAGAGCTGTTTGAGCAAACAGACTTCAACAACACAGTGCTAGAAGCTGCAAATAATATTATTGTTATACTGGATACAAACGGACATATCGTAAAGTTTAACCGCGCCGCTCAGGAACTAAGCGGCTACACAAGTGAAGACTTAATTGGCAAAGCAATCTGGGATTATGTCATTCCAACAGAGCAAAGAGCCGGTGTGGAAAATGTCTTTAATCATCTTAAAAAAAATGAAATAGACATCGCAATGAATTATGAAAACCACTGGCTAACAAAAGATGGCGCCTACCGTTTGTTAGAATGGCATAACAATGTGCTTAGAAACCAGACTGGTGACATTACGCATATTGTGGCAATCGGTCATGACATTACTGAACGCAAGCAAGAAGAAAAAGAATTTCAGCGGCTTCAGAGAGAACTCAATCAGACAAGAAAAATGGAAGCTTTAGGCCAGCTAACCGGCGGTGTGGCACACGATTTTAACAATATATTGGCTATCATCCTGGGTTTTACAAGCCTGGCTAGCGACAGGTATGATAAAAATGCAGAACCTAAACTGCATGAATACCTTGAGCAGATTAAAAATGCGTCCATAAGAGCCACCTTTTTAGTCTCGCAAATGTTGTCGTTTAGCCGTACTGAGCAAACTCAAAGCAGTGCTATTCAGCTTGCTCCTCTGTTAGATGATAACCTTAAGATGCTGCGCTCAATCATCCCCAGCAGCATCCAGATCAAGCTCTTTAAGCAACATGATTTACCGAATGTGGTTATGGATGCCACCAACCTGCAGCAAGTTATTATGAACCTGGTGATCAACGCCCGTGATGCCATGAATGATGTTGGCAATATCACTATCTGTCTAGACTGGTGCCATGATATGAAAAGTGAATGTACCACGTGCCACCAGGCAATCACCGGGGACTGGATCGAGCTCTCGATTAAAGATGATGGCTGTGGCATGTCGAAACACATAGCAGAAAGAATATTCGAACCCTTCTTTACCACCAAAGCCATCGGTGAAGGAACGGGAATGGGCATGTCGGTATTACATGGCATTGTCAAAATGCATAACGGCCATATAATACTGGAATCCACTCCGGGTATTGGCACAAGCTTCCGGCTTTTTTTCCCACCCGTCATCGATGATAAAAATCAATCTAAATATCAAATAGGCCGCAGCAAACCTGAAAACAAACTGGGCTCAGGCCAACACATTCTCATTATTGATGACCAGGAATCTCTGGCTGAGTTCCAAAAAGAGCTGTTAGAATCTAAGGGCTACCAATGTAGCGTCCAATACAACAGCGAAGACGCCTTGCATATGTTTCTATCAAACCCGGCCCGCTATGACCTGATTATTACGGATCAGACTATGCCTCATATGACGGGTATAGAGCTGGTTAAAGAAATACGAAAAGTGAGTACTGAGCTGCCGGTCATTCTGACCACGGGCCACAGTGATAAAATACAATACGATGAAATTAAGGCACTCGATATTCTGTTAATGAATAAACCTGCCAGCACTGCACATATCTTAAACAGTGTTCACGATAAATTAAAACACAGAGTCTAAATTGCTGTCTTAGTTAATTATCAAGCTGACTACTGCTCGACCTGCCTGTGGCTATTACCGGCTTCGGGCAATAAAAAAGCCCCGTAAACGGGGCTTTTTGTATCGGCTTCAGCCGTTAATTAAACATCCTGAACATCGAAATTAACGACGGGATCAACATCCGCATCATAGTCAACACCATCCAGTCCAAAACCAAACAGCCTCAGGAACTCGTCTTTGTATTTCTGGAAGTCGGTCAGCGCGAACAGGTTATCATCGTTCACTTCTGGCAAAATCTTGATACACTTTGACTGCACATCATCACGCAACTCCCAGTCATCCATGCGATAGCGGCGCATCTCATCCAGATCAGGCTGTGAATTATACAGCTGCGTATGATAGAGACGACTTAACTGCTCGATGCAGCCTTCGTGAATGCCAAGCTCCTTCATGATTTTGAATGAGGTGGCGATATAAATAGGCATCACAGGTATAGCCGCTGATGCCTGCGTTACAACACTCTTGAGTACCGCAACATTTGCCTGACCATTGATATCCGCCAGTGACTCAGTAATAGCTGCTGCGGCACGGTCGACATCTTCCTTTGCTTTGCCCAGAGTGCCATGCCAGTAGATAGGCCATGTTATATCCGTGCCGATATATCCAAAGGCGACTGTTTTGACACCATCCGCCAGCACACCGCCATCACGTAATGCCTTGACCCATAGTTCCCAGTCTTCACCCCCCATGACGGTTACCGTATTTGCGATTTCTTCATCATTTGCCGGTTCAATTTCGACATCAACCAGGATGTCTTTATTGGTATCAACGGCTTTCGATCGATATACCTCGCCGATAGGCCTCAGGGCCGAACGCACCAATTCACCGCTATCCGGAAGTCTTCTCACCGGAGAGGCCAGTGAATAAACCAGCAAGTCAATCTCGCCCAGATCCTCTTTAATCGTCTCAACGACCTTCGCTTTCATTTCATGAGAAAAAGCATCACCATTGAAACTTTTCGAATACAACCCGGCCGCTTTCGCCGCTTTATCAAATGCAGCCGAATTATACCAGCCAGCAGAAGCGGTTTTTTTCTCTGTGGCGGCCTTCTCTAAAAACACGCCGATGGTTGCGGCATCTGAGCCGAAGGCTGCTGCAATACGTGCTGACAGGCCATAGCCTGTAGAAGAGCCTATAACCAGAACTTTTTTAGGGCCATTGGCAACCGGGCCAGCTTTTTTTATAACGTCAATTTGCTGGTTAACATTAGCTTCACAACCAGCGGGATGTGTTGTCGTGCAGATAAATCCGCGTACTTTAGGCTTTATTACCACGTCAGGTATCCATTATTTTTACAGAATGCATAATGATAGCGGATTTTTACCGATAGTCACAGCTAGAAATAGCCAAAAACACCCTACTAGCGCGTTAATAAGCTAATTCATAAGCTTGATCGTTTAATTATGAAAAACCTGTGATAATTAGCCTGAATCAGGCCATTTTATAAGGCCAGCTAAGCCGTTCTCTGCCTGAATTAGTGGTATTTTATAGTCCCTCTAAGAGCCTCAGCAAAGCGTATATGAGTTTTTTAATCTGTTGACTTCTGACTTCTGACTTCTGACTTCTGACTTCTGACTTCTGACTTCTGACTTCTGACTTAAGACTTAAGACTTAAGACTTAAGACTTCTGACTTAAGACTTCTAACTTAAGACTTATGACTTATGACCTATGACTTAATAATCGCAGCTAAAAAAACGACGCCTCTAACAACTC
>Ga0224506_10002050_pt1 | contig 13998 bp, 9 predicted proteins | sample SF_Jan12_sed_USG_2_FD_169108 | JGI IMG/M metagenome (GOLD analysis project Ga0224506, IMG submission 169108) | Sediment microbial communities from San Francisco Bay, California, United States - SF_Jan12_sed_USGS_8_1 | ecosystem: Environmental > Aquatic > Marine > Sediment | place: USA... | reverse complement strand
GTTATTTTTCATACGTTTTTTACTAAAAAATACGAAGTTGCTTTAGCTCATTTCGTAATTTTACTTTCGATACCGTTTATATATTTACTTCAATATAAACACAAGTACAAAGCCGCACAATTTGTATTTTTCCTATTACTTCATACTATTATTTTTGCGGCTTCTATGTTTTTGCTTCCTGGGCAAGGTGTTGAGTTTTTTCATATAGTAGTATCTATCATATTAATAATTATAGTAAATAACTCACGTTTGGCTTACGCCCTTGTTTTTTTCAATATTTTCCTTTTTATATCGCCCCAGCTTTTTTTACATCTTTACCCAAGTGCTCATTACTCGTTTGTTACATCTTTAGTTTTGTTTTTTTCTATAATTACATCTATCCGTTTTTTTATTCTTATACAAGATCAATTCAAAAAACAGTTAAAAGTTCAGAATGAACATTTAGAAACACTTAATGAGGAAAAAAGTGATTTAATGAGCATTGTAGCTCATGATTTAAAAACTCCTTTTAATCAAATAAAGGGTTTTGTTTCCATTCTTGAGTTAGGAAGTTCTCAATTTGATTTAGAGCAAAAGCAGCTTATTAAAAAAATTAAAGGAGTTGCTGAGGTTCAGAACAAAAAAATTACAGAATTTTTAGATGCTAAAACATTTGAAAATTCTTTTAATGACGGATTACTGGAAAAAATTTCAGTCCAAGAAGTTGTGGAAACAGCTTTAGATGAAATGATAGCTCAAGCAATAGCAAAAGGAATAAAAATATTATATCAAAATAAATCTTCTAAAAAAACAGTAATTAGTGGGCAAAAAGAATGGTTGTATAAAGTAATATCCAATTTGGTTTCAAATGCTATTAAATTTTCAAACTCTGGAACAGAAGTAAAAATAGAAATAACATCTAATCAAGAGCAGATTATTATTATAATTAAGGATCAAGGCCAAGGTTTTAGTGAAGATGATATGCAACTAATTTTTAAGAAAAATAGCATGCTAAGTGCTACTCCAACAGCAAATGAAAGTTCTTCGGGTATGGGATTATATATTGTTAAAAAATATGTTGATCAAATGAAGGGATCTCTTCAGGTGGAAAGTGAAATAAGTAAAGGCGCAACCTTTTATGTAAAATTCCCTATAGCATTATAGTAGAATGGTTGTTTTTTAGTATTTAATTAAGAATTCTTTCAAAAAAAGACAGGTCTATTCGTTTACTCATGCTAATTTTACTTATTAAGTGAGTTGGAGTTGTTTTGTATCAAACAACTGATTTGATAAGTTAAATACTATCGATAAAATTATGAAAAATTATAAAAAACCATTTTTGGTTTTAGGGGCATCCTTATTACTTTTTGCCTGCTCTAAACCTCAAATTATTGAAAACGAAGAACCTATGAAAGTTGTTGACCATCATACTTATGCAATGCCTAATGTGGCAGTGATTACTCATCTAGATTGGGACGCTTCAATTGATTTTGACTCTAAAACAATTTCTGGAACGGCCACTTTTACTATTTCAAAATCAGAAAGTGCCAATCAAATTATTTTAGATATTAATGGGCTTAGCATAAAAGAAGTAAAAGCGGCAGATGGGGAATTATTATCTTTTACGGTAGGAGAAAATAAACCTTTTTTAGGTAGTCCATTAGTAATTCAATTAAATGCAAACACCGAAAAATTTAGCATCAGTTATAGTACAAGCCCAGAGGCAGAAGCATTGCAATGGTTAAACACTAAGCAAACGGCTGATGAAAAAACACCATTTTTATTTACACAATCGGAAGCAATATTGGCACGTAGTTGGGTGCCTGTACAAGATTCTCCTGGAATTAGATTTACTTATAATGCACATGTGAAGGTACCTAAAGGTATGCTTGCTTTAATGAGTGCGACCAATCCAACGGAGGTTTCGGAAGATGGTAATTATAACTTTGTTATGGATAAACCCATTCCTGCGTATTTATTAGCATTAGCTGTTGGTACAATTGAGTACCAAAAAGTAGGAACTCGTACAGGAGTATATGCAGAGCCTTCTATTCTTAAAGCTGCGGCTTATGAGTTTGCCGATATGGAGCAAATGGTGGAAGCGGCTGAGAAATTATATGGGCCATACCAATGGGGTGTGTATGATTTAATTGTATTACCTCCAAGTTTCCCTTTTGGTGGGATGGAAAACCCACGGTTAACTTTTGCAACTCCTACCATTTTGGCTGGAGATCGCTCGTTGGTTTCATTAGTTGCACATGAGTTAGCACATTCATGGTCAGGTAATTTAGTTACTAATGCCACTTGGGATGATTTTTGGCTAAACGAAGGTTTTACCGTTTATTTTGAAGAACGAATTATGGAATCATTGTATGGTCGTGATTATTCAGAAATGTTGGCAACTCTTAGTTTGCAAGATTTAAAACATGAAATTGAATCAATAACAGCAAGTGCTAACCCAGAAGACACTAAGTTAAAATTAGATTTAGAAGGCCGTAATCCTGATGATGGTATGACTTCTATAGCCTATGATAAAGGCTATTATTTTCTTCGATTATTGGAAGAAAAAGTTGGTAGAAAAAACTTTGATGTATTCCTTAAAGATTATTTTACTTCCAATGCATTTCATTCTATGACTACCGAGGCTTTTATAATTCAATTAAATGAAAAATTATTTGAAAAGAATGGCATTATGGTAGATGAGCAGCTTTATAAAGATTGGATATATGGAGCAGGCTTACCTGATAATTGTCCTCAACCTGTTTCTGATAAATTTGAAAAAGTAGAAGAAGTATTAAATAGTTGGGAAGCGGGAACTCCAATTCAGGAACTTATAAAACCAGAGGATGTGATTATAAAAAAATGGAGTTCGCATGAGTGGATTCATTTTTTACGTAACCTGCCTGAGAATATGACACTTGAGCAAATGAATATATTGGATGAATATTTTCAGTTTACATATTCAGGCAACTCGGAGATATTAACCGCATGGATGGTGCATGTTATTAAACATGAATATGAGCCAGGTTACAAAAATTTGGAAAATTTTTTAATTCATACAGGAAGAAGAAAATTTTTAACTCCATTGTATGGTGAAATGACTAAAACGGAAGCAAGTTTAAAAATGGCAAGAGCAATTTATACTAAAGCAAGACCAAATTATCATTATGTTTCTGTAAACACATTGGATAAAATGTTGGATTGGCAAGAATAAATTTAAGTTTATATATTAAAATGCACTAGAGTGTCTATGAAAATAAAAAACATTAACGGACACCCTTATATTGAGTACATACGGGATGTTTATGAGCCACATGAAATGATAGAGCGGTCTGCTACTTATTTTCAATGGTTAGATGGCCGTAGAACAGTTCGTGATTTTTCTGATAAAACTGTTCCTAAGGAAGTAATAGAAAATATAATTAAGTCTGCTTCTACGGCTCCTTCTGGTGCTCACAAACAACCATGGACTTTTTGCGTGGTTTCAAATCCTGATATAAAAAAGAAAATCAGAGAAGCAGCTGAAGCAGAAGAAAAAGAAAGTTATTCTAACCGGATGAGCGAGGAATGGTTAAACGATTTAAAACACTTAGGAACTAATTGGGAAAAGCCATTTTTAGAAATAGCACCCTACTTAATTATTGTGTTTAAAAAGGTCTTTAATTTGGACAGTAAAGGAACAAAAACGAATAATTACTATGTAAACGAATCGGTGGGGTTAGCTAGTGGTTTTTTATTAACTGCCATTCATAATGCAGGGCTAACTGCATTAACCCATACACCAAGTCCTATGGCATTTTTAACCAAAATATTGGATCGCCCTGAAAACGAACGCCCTTTTTTACTTATCCCTGTGGGTTATCCAGTTGTTGAAACCTATGTGCCACAATTAGAAAGAAAGCCACTTCAAGATGTGAGTGTTTTTTATGAATAATAACATATAATGAAAGCAGTACTTCAATCAGAATTTGGTGGTTCAGAAACATTATACATAGGAGAAACAGCAATTCCTATTATTACAGAAAATGAAGTATTAATTAAAGTTCACTATTCGGCTTTAAACAGAGCTGATATACTACAAAGGCAAGGCAAATACCCTCCGCCTACAGGAGAGTCTACTATTTTAGGTTTAGAAGCGTCAGGTGTTATTACTAGTATTGGAGAAAGTGTTAATAATTTAACTATTGGTGATCGTGTTATGGCATTGCTTGCAGGTGGTGGGCAAGCAGAATATGTGGCTGTAGACCAAAGGTTAGTAATTAAGGTGCCTGATGAAATAAGCTTGGAGCAAGCAGCTGCTATTCCTGAAGTTTTCCTTACTGCTTACCAAGCTTTGTTCTGGGAAGCCCGAACAGCAAATGAAAGTACGGTTTTAATTCATGCTGGTGCAAGTGGAGTGGGCACAGCCGCTATTCAATTAGCTAACGCACGAGGCTGTACTGTCATTACTACTTCATCGCAAGGCAAACTTGCCACCTGCAAACAATTAGGTTCGACATTAGCAATTAACTACCAAGAGCATGAATTTTCAGAAGCAGTAAACTTGTTTACCAAAGGGGTAGGGGTAAATACGGTTATTGATTTTATTGGTGCTCCTTATTTTAAGCAAAACATAGAATGCTTATCTATTGATGGTACATTAATAATGGTTTCAGTAATGGGAGGTGTTAAGTTACCAGATGTTAATTTATATCCTATACTTGCAAAACGATTGTCTATTAAAGGAACCACGCTCAGGTCACGAAGTATTGTATATAAACAAGAGTTAATTCAATCGTTTTCTAATGATTTTTTATCAGATATAAAATCAGGCAAAATAGCTCCCCTAATTGATAGTACATATAATTGGCATGAAATTAAAGAAGCTCACAATTACATGGAAGCTAATAAAAATAAAGGTAAAATAGTGTTAAAGATTATTTGATTGAATAATAGTATTAAATCAAAATGGAGTGAAAATTAAATTATTTAATCAACTTTATTAATGATGAAAGTGATATAAGTGCCTTAAATTCTAAATCTTCTTATCTTTAGCATCTATGAGTGAATTACCTAAAAAACTTTTTTTACTAGATGCATATGCCCTTATTTATAGAGCACATTTTGCCTTTAGTAAAAATCCTAGAATAAATTCAAAAGGTCTTAATACAAGTGTAATGATGGGTTTTACAAACACATTATTAGAAGTGTTAAATAAACAGAAGCCAACCCATATTGCAGTTGCTTTTGATACACCTAAACCAACTTTTCGTCATATTCAATTCCCAGACTATAAGGCTCATCGAGATGCCACACCAGAAGATATAAAAATTGGGGTGCCATATGTAAAGCAAATAATTGAATCGTTTGGAATTCCTATTGTTGAAAAAGAAGGATTTGAAGCAGATGATGTAGTTGGCACCATTGCCAAACAAGCATCAAAAGAAGGATTTGAAGTGTATATGATGACTCCAGATAAGGATTTTGCTCAGTTAGTTGAAGAAAAAATATTTCTTTATAAACCTGCTTTTATGGGTAATGGTGTTGACATTATGGGGGTGGAAGAGGTGCTCCATAAATGGGATATTGAGCGAATTGATCAAGTAAGAGATATTCTTGGCTTACATGGTGATGCAGCAGATAATATTCCTGGAATCCCTGGTGTAGGAGCAAAAACGGCTGTAAAATATCTAAAAGCGTATGGCAGTATCGAAGGTTTGATAGAAAATGTACATGAGCTTAAAGGAAAAGCTAAGGAAAATGTAGAAAAATTTGGACAGCAAGGTTTACTTTCTAAGGAATTAGCTACCATAAAAATTGATGTACCCGTAGATTACTCCTTTGATCTTATGGAGTATACGGGGCCTGATGAAGATAAAGTGAAAGTGCTTTTTGAAGAGCTTGAATTTAGAACTTTAACCAAACGAATTTTTGGCGAACAAGAACAAAAAACAAGTAAATCGAAAATAGATGTTAAAGCACCTCAACTATCCATGTTTGATAGTCCTGTTCAAGCAATTGACGGTAAGGAAATAGCAAATGAAATAAAACCACCTGCTTCTATAAATACAGTTGAGCATAATTATCATATCATCAGTTCTAAAGAAGAAGCTCAATATCTAGTAGATTATTTATTGCTTCAAAAAGAATTTTGTTTTGACACGGAAACTACCAATATAAGTGCGATTGAGGCAGAGTTAGTAGGCTTATCCTTTAGCTATGTAGCAGGTGATGCATATTATGTTCCTGTAAGCGAAAATTTTGATGAAGTTAAAAATTTATTAGCAGTCTTTGAGCCTGCTTTCACAAATGAATCGATTCGAAAAATAGGCCAAAATTTAAAGTATGATATTTTGGTACTTAAAAAATATGGCATTGAAGTAAAAGGGCCTTTATTCGACACCATGTTGGCACATTACTTAATTGATCCAGATTCACGACATGGAATGGATATTTTGGCTCAAAATTATTTAAATTATACTCCTGTTTCTATAAAAACGCTTATTGGGGGGAGAAATTTGCCTAAAACAATGCGTGAAGTTGAGTTAAGTAAAATATCGGAATATGCTGCAGAGGATGCTGACATTACCTTGCAATTAAAAGAAAAATTAGAGCCACAGATAACCGATCCAGATCTTATTAAATTATTAAATGAAGTTGAGTTGCCTCTTCTACGTGTATTAGCTACGGTTGAATTTAATGGAGTTAAAATTGATGAAGAAGCTCTTTCTGCAATGTCTATTGAACTGGAAACGGAAGCAATTAAAGTTAGAGATATTATTTACAAATTGGCTGGAGAAGAATTCAATATTGCTTCGCCAAAACAGCTGGGTATTATTCTTTTTGAAAAGCTTCAACTAATAGATAAACCAAAGAAAACTAAAACGGGTCAATATGCAACTGGAGAAGAAATTTTATCTCAATTAGAACATGAGCATGAAATTGCTAGAAGAATTTTAGAATTTAGAGAGCTTCAAAAGTTAAAATCTACCTATGTGGATGCATTACCTCTAATGGTAAGTAGCTACGATGGTTTAATTCATACCAATTATAGCCAAACCGTTGCGGCAACAGGTAGGTTGAGCTCATTAAATCCTAACTTACAAAATATTCCCATTCGTACTGCAAAAGGTCGTGAAATAAGAAAGGCATTTGTTCCTAGAAATAAAGATCATGTAATTCTATCAGCAGATTATAGCCAAATAGAGCTACGTGTAATGGCAGCTTTTGCTGGAGATAAACACATGATTGAGGCTTTTAAAAATGGTAGAGATATTCATGCTACTACGGCTAGTCGTGTGTTTAAAGTGCCGCTTGAGGAAGTTACTTCTGAAATGCGTAGTATGGCTAAATCGGCCAATTTTGGTATCATTTATGGTATTTCAGCTTTCGGACTTTCCCAAAATATGAGTATTCCTCGCAAGGAAGCAGCAGAGATTATTGAAAGCTACTTTAGCGAATTCCCGGCAGTAAAAATCTATATGGATAAAGTAGTTAATGATGCACGAGATAAAGGTTATGTATCAACTGTTTTAGGAAGGAAGCGGTATTTACGTGACATTAATTCGCGTAATGCGGTAATGCGTGGTTTTGCTGAACGAAATGCGATTAATGCTCCCATTCAAGGTACTGCTGCCGATATAATTAAAGTTGCAATGATTAATATTTATGAGTGGATGGCCAAAGAAAAAGTGCAATCTAAGATGATAATGCAAGTACATGATGAATTGGTGTTTGATGTGCCAAAATCTGAGGTTGAGTTAATGAAAACAAACATTGAGAAACTTATGAAGTCGGCCTTACCGTTAGAAGTTCCAATGGAGGTAGGCATGGATATTGGTAATAATTGGTTAGAAGCACATTAAATGTTAGCTATTTATAGTTTTGTTAATTGGATATTTATAATTCTAAACTCTTAATAAGATGTAAATATGCATTTGTGTTATACTAATTTGAATGATTTTTTGAAATATAATTTTTGATTTACCAACATTTTAACCCTATATTTATTTTAAAATTAAATTTTTGATAAAGTATAAATTGTGATGCTTTTTTATTTTAAATAAACCTTAAAAGCATCAAAAAATTAATAAATATGGGATTATTTGATAAAATTAAAGGTGAGTTTATAGATATTGTAGAATGGACTGATGATTCTAATGACACCCTTGTATATCGTTTCGAAAGACATAATAATGAAATTAAGAATGAAGCAAAACTTGTTGTAAGAGAAGGCCAAACGGCTGTTTTTATAAATGAAGGGCAGCTTGCTGATGTTTTTGTGCCTGGAATGTATACACTAGAAACAAATAATTTGCCCATTCTTTCTACATTAAAAGGATGGAAACATGGCTTTAATAGCCCATTTAAAGCAGAAGTATATTTTATAAGCACTCGTAATTTTACAGACCAAAAATGGGGCACTAAAAATCCAATTACGCTCTCCGATAATCGTTTTGGAATGTTAGAAATAAGAGCTTTTGGTACTTATGTAATTCGTGTAAAAGACCCAAGCAAGTTCTTAAAAGAAATCGTAGGAACGGATGGGCATTTTACTACCGATGAAATATCCAGTCAACTTCGTAGCTTAATAGTAACAAGGTTTACTGATGCCATAGCTGAAGCAGATTTGCCTGTAGAAAAATATGCTGCTAATACCAATGAGATTTCTGAATTAGTAAAGAGTATAATGCAAGAAGACTTTAATGTTTATGGCATTGAACTTACAAAATTCTTAATTGAAAACATTTCCATGCCCGAGGAAATCAAGAAAGAAATCTTTGAACTTAGTCGTTTAGATAGAATTGATTTAGACAAATTTGCTAAAATTAAGGCAGCTAAGGCAATTGAAAAAGCAGCTGAAAATGAGAGTGGAACTGCAGGTGCAGGTATGGGTATGGGTATGGGCTTTGCCATGGCTAATCAAATGGGTCAAACGTTTGCTCCCCAACAGCAGCAACAACCAGCTGGGGGTGGGGCACCTCCACCTTTACCTGTAGCATCAAGTTATCATATAGCTGTTAATGGCCAACAATTAGGCCCATACGATTTAAATACGCTTAAGCAAATGGTTACACAACAGCAGTTTGCCAAGGATACTTTAGTGTGGAAACAAGGTATGGCCACATGGATAGCGGCTAGCCAAGTAGCTGAATTAACTAATTTATTTGGTAGTGTTCCACCTCCATTACCCCCACAATAAATTATGGAAAACGAATCCAAAGAACAACAGCATGTGGTTGATACATTTGGTTGTGTTGAGTGTGGTGCAGACCTTAAGTTTAGTCCTAATACAACTCAGTTAACTTGTGAATATTGCGGAGCAAAAAATGAAATACCTGCTAGCAATGAAGAAATTCAAGAATTAAAGTTTGAAGATTATCTAGATAATGATTCTGTAGAGCAAGAGCAATTTGAAGTAAACATTGTTAAATGTGATACATGTGGAGCTGAGTCTTCATTGGAACCAAATATTGTTTCCTCATCATGTCCTTATTGTGCAACTCCACTTATTATTAATAATGCACATACTGAAAGTATTATTCAGCCTAAAAGCTTGCTTCCTTTCAAAATTGATAAAAAAGAAGCTATTGCTGCGTTTAAAACATGGATTAATAAACTTTGGTTTGCCCCAAATGCACTTAAAAAAGCGGTATTGTCTTTAGATCATTTTAAAGGCGTTTATCTTCCTTTTTGGACATACGATTCGGATACAAGCACATCATACACTGGTCAAAGAGGAGAGCATTATTATGTTACAGAAAGTTACACCTCTACTGAAAATGGTAAAACAGTAACTAAAACACGACAGGTTCAAAAAACACGATGGTATTTTGCTTCTGGTCAAGTGAATCATGCTTTTGATGATGTATTGGTTTCCGCATCTGAGTCTCTGCCTAAAAAACAAGTTACAGAGTTAGAGCCTTGGGATTTAGAAAATTTAGTTCCATTTAATTCTAAATATTTAAGTGGCTTTATTACTGAAAAATACCAAATAAATTTAGAAAATGGGTTTGACAGAGCTCGAAGTATTATGGAAAACAAAATTACATCATTAATAAATAGAGATATTGGTGGTGATGTTCAGCGAATTCATACCAGAAACACAAACTATTCTGCAGTTACTTTTAAGCACATATTATTGCCTGCATATGTAAGTGCCTATAAATTTAAAGGTAAATTGTATCGTTTTTTAGTTAATGCTCGTACAGGCGAAGTGCAAGGGGAACGACCTTGGAGTGTTACTAAAATTGTATTAGCAGTACTTGGGGTAGCCGCAATTATTGGTGTAATTTATTTCTTTTGGGGATAGTACTAAAAGCGAGTTTTTAGGAAGATAAATAACGTATATACTAAATTAATTTAGAAAATATTTTACAAAACCAAGGACAAAAGGCTTACAGAGGCAAATCCAACTATGGCTAATATAGTGGTCATGGCTGTCCAGCTATAAAATGTTTGCTTCTCAGTAAGATTTAAGTATTTTCCTACTAACCAAAAGCCACTATCGTTTACATGCGAAAGAATAGAAGCACCCGAAGCAATTGCAATAACTATTAATGCTTTATCTATTTCAGCAATATTGCTGGAGAACAGAGGTGCAGTAACACCTGCTGCTGTAATCATAGCCACAGTAGCTGAGCCTTGTAAAATACGTACAATAGCGGCTGCTAAAAAGGCAAAAAGTAAAATGCTAAATCCTGCCTGTGCAAAATAGGTGGCTAACATTTTTCCAGCTCCAGTATTCACAAGCATTTGTTTAAATACACCTCCAGCTCCAGTTAGAAGAATAATTATTCCTGCTGGCTCCATTGAGCGTGTAGTAATGGCAAGCATTTTATCCTTACTAAATCCACTTTTAACTCCAAGTAGATACCAAGCAGCCAGATTAGCAATTATGAGTGCTACAAATGGATGACCTAACATTTTTAAAGGTAAGCCAAAGGAATTAGAAATAGCACTCCCTGCCATCATTGGGCTATTAATTATGGTATTGCTTAATATAAGAATAATAGGAAGAGCTACAATACTAATAATAAGATATACTGAAGGTAATTTACTAATTACATCCTCGTTTATTTGAAGTTTAGGTGCATCTATATGAATCCTATTTGATATGTATTTAGCAAATAGAGGCCCACAAATAATAGCGGTTGGTACACCTGCTAAAAATCCAATAAGAATTACCCAGCCTAAATCAGCTTTTAAGATATCAGCTACAGCTACAGGGCCTGGTGTGGGAGGAATAAATGAATGAGTTATGGCAAGACCTGCTAAAAGTGGGATAGCATATAAAAGTAGAGATTTTTTTGTTTTGCGCTGTAACGCATAAACTAATGGAACCAGAATGATAAACGCAACATCAAAAAACACAGGGATGGCAACAAAAAAGCCAGTAAGCATAAGAGCCCAAGAAGCATTCTTTTCACCAAATTTTTTAAGCAAGTACTGAGCTAATGCTTCAGCGCCTCCACTAGATTCTAAAATGGCACCAAACATGGCTCCCAATCCAACCACCATGGCTACAAATCCAAGGGTACTTCCCATGCCGTCTTGCATGGTTGTAATAATATTTAGTGGAGGCATGCCTGCAACCAACCCTACTACAATGCTGCAAATAAGCAAGGCAATAAAGGCTTGCAGTCGGACTCGTAAAATCAACACAAGAAGAACCCCTATTCCTAAAAGTATGGCGATAATAAGTTGGTAGTCAATCATAAATTATTCCCAAATAGTGTGAAAAAATTGATCCTTTGGACTATCTGTTCGTTGGTATGTATGTGCTCCAAAAAAATCACGTTGTGCTTGTATCATATTAGCTGGAAGTCGTTCTGTTGTAATTGAAACCCAGAATTGATAGGCACTACTGAAGCAGGGAGTAGCAATTCTTCTATTCATGGAAGTTTGAACTAATTGGCTCATACTGAGTTCACTTTGTTCAATAAATTTAAATATTTTAGGTACTTCTAATAATTGTGGCGAATGCTTAAAATAACTAACACATTGATACATAAGTTCAGATTTAAGAATACAGCCATTTGTCCATATTCTAGCAATTTCCGATAAATTCAAATGCCATTTATTTTGTAGTGATGCTTCATGTAATAAAGCAAAGCCTTGATGCAAATTAATAATTCGTGCTGCTTTATAAGATTGTTCTAGTACATCGAGATTAAGATTAGTTACACTTGTGCTATTCGAAAACTTTAGTTTGTTAGATAATTGAACTCTTTGAGTTTTAAAAGAGGATATATACCTAGCAAATACGGCATCATTTATCATGGTAGAAGGAAATCCCATTCCTAAGGCTTCTTTGCTAGACCAAGATCCAGTACCTTTATTTCCCGCTTTATCCTCAATAAAATCTAATAAATAGTTTTCTCCTTCTTTGTAATTAACAATTTTAGAAGATATTTCTAACAAATAACTGCTAAGATTGGTTGTATTCCATTTTGCAAATAGTACTGCTATTTCTTCCTTTGAAAACTCCAAAGATAGAATTGCATAAAGTTCTGCCAAAAGCTGCATTTCTGCATATTCTATTCCGTTATGAACCATTTTAACGAAATGGCCTGAACCTCCTGCACCAATATAAGTGCAACAAGATAACCCATTCCTATCTTTTGCTGCAATGGCTTCAAAAATATACCCATATACTTTGTAACTTTCAGCAGTTCCTCCTGGCATAATCGATGGGCCTTTTCGAGCCCCTTCTTCACCTCCAGAAATTCCAGAACCAACAAAATGAATTCCTTTTGTTAATAAATAATTAGTTCTTTTTTCAGTATCTAAATAAAAAGAATTTCCTCCATCTATAATAATATCTCCTTCACTTATTAGAGGCAATAATTGTGCAATGATTAAATCAAGGGCGCTACCTGCATTAATCATTAATATTATTTTACGAGGCTTAGAAAGTGAATTAATAAATGCCGCTAACTCTGTAAATCCTTGTATCTGTTCAAAACTTTTATTTTCAGTTAGAAACTCTGAAATAACCTTTTCTTCGTTTGGGGCGATTCGGTTATAAACACTTAAAGAAAAATGGTTACTAGCGATGTTAATACTTAACGCTTTGCCCATAACACCTAAGCCTATTACGCCAACTTCAGATTTTTTCATAAAGGCTTAATTTGATATATAATTGAGCTAACAATTGATGGTGCTTCGTCTTCAATTGATACTTTGATACTAGACATGGGTTCTTCTAACACATCAAATTGTGACTGTAATAAGGTGTAATTCATAAAATGCCCTTTTCTTAGCTTCATCCTTTTGCTTATGGTTTCAAAATCACCTTTTAAATATACCCAATCAATAGGTGCACCCGATTGTGCTAAAATAATGCGGTATGACTCTTTAAGAGCAGAACAAGCCAATACGGCTCCTTCTCCTTGATGCCAGTCACTAATGTGCTTACTTAAATCTTTTAACCATGGTAGCCTATCATTGTCATTAAGAGGAATACCCTTAGTCATTTTATCTAAATTTTGCTTAGGGTGAAAGTTATCTGCATCAAAAAATGGGAGACTTATATCTTTTGACAATAATTGGCCTATTGTAGATTTTCCACTGCCGCTTACTCCCATTACTATAATCACTCGGCCCATAGATTAGTTTTCAACTCTTTCTCCTGTGATTCAAATTTAACTTATAAAATGAAAGATTTTCTTTTTCTAGTAATCTTTCATTTTCATTTCCCCAACTGTCATATTCATCTCTTGGGCTTTTCTTCTTTCTAAACTTGCTTCATAGGCTGAAACCCCATGTAATTCAGATAAGTAATCTAAATGTCCTGGTGAGGTTACTACCATAATATCATCAGAGGTAATTTCATTCGGATGGTCGTAACCACACGATTCTGCTAGCATTTGTGTTTCCTTATATAGGACATCTGCATAAGTGGCTACTCTTTTTGCAGCTGCATGAATATCTAAAGCTTTTTCTAAGCTTTTGTTTTGTGTGGCAATTCCAGTAGGGCAGTTATTAGTATGACATTCTAAAGCTTGAATACAACCGAGAGAGAGCATAAAACCTCTA
>Ga0224506_10002049_pt1 | contig 13999 bp, 14 predicted proteins | sample SF_Jan12_sed_USG_2_FD_169108 | JGI IMG/M metagenome (GOLD analysis project Ga0224506, IMG submission 169108) | Sediment microbial communities from San Francisco Bay, California, United States - SF_Jan12_sed_USGS_8_1 | ecosystem: Environmental > Aquatic > Marine > Sediment | place: USA... | reverse complement strand
CAGGTAGCACGGACCAGAAACTCGCAGAGAGCGTATTTTCTTCGAGCATCAGGTGGGTTGATATCATGCCGAGTAAGCCAAATTCAAAATCGAGATAGATATCCCAGCTCTGCTTCTCTGGGTCGGCGTCGCGGCTATGCTGTCGAATTTTCAGCTTCAACTCTCTGGTTTTATCCCCCTCTACTATAGGAATAGAAAGATTCAGGGCTATCGGTTGTTGTAATTCCTGTTGATAGCGAAGACTGGTCTGCTGCAATAATTGCTGGTTTATCGACTGATCTACCATTTTTATCATATCCCGTGCGACTGTCTGTAATGGTTCCTCGGTACCGATTTTGAGGTCAACTTCGCTAGTTTGAGATTTTTTTGTTAAACGAATCGCCTGTTGCAGTAATTGAACTAGTAGTGCTTCTGATTTAGGTAGCTGTTGTAAAATCCTGTAAGGATTTGGAAAATTACTGTTTGCATCTCTATTGCTGTTAATCAGCGTAGGTCTAACCCATTGCTGTAAGGTTGCTCTATCGAAATCGGATAATTTTGGTAGTGTGGCCAGCAGCGCTGTAAACTGGTTTAACAGGTGGGTGCTATCCGCACTGCCAGCTTTGGTGTTAGCCATAGAGCTGGATTGTTGCGGTATATTTTGTGGAGCCGATTGCGACCCGGTGATGGTATGAATGAGCTTTACCAGTTGCGTCACCGCTGCGGATTGCTGTAGCCCCGGCCCCGTCTGTGCCGGTAGTAAACGGCTTAAAGCTGACTTCAATACCTGCTGATGATTGAGCGGTCGAATATCGATTTGATTCCCCGATTCAGACTTTGTCAGAGAAACCAATTGACCAGGGGGTAACCCCGCTTGCTGAGGTATCGATAATTGTCGATCACCTAGTTGTAACAGGCTGGTTTTTGCCTTATGGCTGACAACCAGGGCGGCTACTGGCTTGTTAGCGACGAGTTGACTGGCGAGGGCTCTAGCGCTTGTGGCATTCAATTCAAATGACTTCAGCGGAAGGCTGGTGACTTTCAAAACCTGCTTTGAGCCAGTCTCATCGAGCCGAATTTGTACCCGATCACCTGATTTCAGATCCAGCGTATTCAGGCCCGTTATTTGCCCCAATTGTGAACTGAGGGTTAGCTGACCACGAGCCAGACTGACGACCCTGGCTTCGATCGAGCCAAGTTGTGTTAACCGGGCAGCCAGGTCAACCTTCGGTTGTCCAGGAGCAGCAGAAACAACGGGATTATCGGGTAGTTTCGGAATATCCATACTGGCAATATTCATCCTCCCCGGTAAAGCTCTGCCGGGCTATCAGGTAAATTTCTGGGAGAGACTGGAGTCATTATCGATATCTGGCATTGATTCATTAATTGTCATGGCAGCGAGTATTAAAAACTCGGCACTCTACATCACCTTAGTCGGCATAAAGTCCCGTTTCTGTAGGAGAAACGCCGTTAATTGCAATTATAGTCGCCAAACATGGAATAAAACCGACAAAAAATTGTCGATTTTGAAGGGGTAGTATTGAAATGCAATATAAATTATTGAATTATAAGAATAAATTGAATTGGCATGTATTTAGCATATATTTAAATAAAATATATATGATCCTGGTGAAATAAATGCCTCAATCAAAATTACTATCTAATACTGTTAAGCAGAAAGCGCCGGTAATTGCTTTAAACTCCAGAGTATTAGATCCACCCGTCGATACTGGAAAACAGTTGAGAAATTTTCAACTGTCCGATTTATTGTCCAGAGACCTCGAGATTAATCTTATTATTCAGGCATTTTCAGATTATATTCAAACCGAATTTCCTCATGGGGGGTACCAGTATGAAAATATTGAAATGGGACTGTCATTAGATAGCGGTGTCACTCGTGGTCACCTTGCCAGTTATGGATTGAAAATGCAGAGCCGGTCAATGGGTGAAATTACTTTTTACCGGGAAACACGCTTCAATGCCGATGAGTTGAGCAACCTCGAAGATTTATTGTGCACACTCATTTATCCAGTAAAGAATGCATTGATGTATCAAGTCGCACTGGAATCGGCCCATACTGATCCACTGACCGGTTTGAGTAATCGTACCGCGATGGAGAAATTGCTGCCGCGCGAAATCGAGCTATCAAATCGGCATTCACAAACAATGGCAATCATGGTGATGGATCTCGATGGTTTTAAGGCGATCAATGATCGGTACGGTCATGATGTCGGTGACCAGGTTTTGCGTGATGTCGGCGGGGTGTTGCAATCGGCTGTCAGAAATACCGATTTATTGTATCGATTCGGCGGCGATGAATTCGTCGGGGGACTCCCGCAAACCGATATTAATGGTGCCTTCGAAGTGAGTGAACGAATCCGACAGGGAGTCGAGAAGCTAAAAATATCCTCTCCGGAGATATCCAGTCATATAGAAATAAGTATTGGTATAACGATGCTTCGTAGTGGTGATAAGTTCAATAATGCATTTAAGCGAGCCGACAAAGCCTTATACCAGGCTAAGAAAGGCGGAAAAAATCGTATAGTAATCATTTAGGAAAATTTATTTTATTATCAAAATTAAGGCGCAAAAATGAAATTAAATGCTATAAATACCTTATCAGAATGAAGCTAATACCTGTTTTATTATCAAAGATATTAAGTTAGGTTAAACCCTGTTTTCAAAATTAAGCGGAGTAAGAAGAAATGGCCACAATATTGGCAGTTGATGATTCGTCGTCTATGAGACAAATGGTCTCTTTTACATTAAAAAGTGATGGTCACGATGTAACAGAAGCAGAAGACGGTGCTATTGCTTTGAATATCGCAAAAGGTAAAAACTTCGACCTGGTTTTGACCGACGTGAATATGCCTAACATGGATGGAATTACGCTAATTTCCGAGCTTCGTAAATTACCCGGTTTTAAAGGTACGCCGTTGTTAATGCTGACGACTGAATCAGCATCGGATAAAAAACAGGCAGGTAAGAATGCAGGTGCGACAGGATGGATTGTGAAACCCTTCAATCCGGAACAGTTATTGGCAGTGATTAAACGCGCTCTTGGATAGTGTATAGTCTTGGACTCTGCGAATCATGACAAAACGAATTTTCGCGGTGCTCAACCAAAAGGGTGGAGTTGGAAAAACTACTACTTCATATAACCTGGCTTTTGCATTCTCCAGTCAGGGAAGAAAGGTACTCGCAGTCGATCTCGACCCTCAATCCCATTTCGCTATTAGCCTGGGGCTCAAAGATACAGATTTATCGGGCATGGATAGTATATTTCTGGATGCTGCTGACACAGACCAATATATTATTAACCAGCGTGACGGACTTGATATTTTACCAGCGGGGTATCGACTTGGGGAAATTGAAAAGCTTTCGGCTAAAGGCAAGAAGCAGGCGCTTATTGTTCGTAATGCACTCGATTCAATAAAACATCGATACGACACGATAGTCATCGATTGTCCGCCAACTTCTGGATTATTGAATTTAAATGCTTTATACGCCTGCGATGAAGTCATAATACCAGTATCGAGCGATTATCTTGCTCTCCAGGGCTTATCGCAACTCTTGCGGACTCTCAGAAATGTTAGAAAGTATATGGATAAACCGATGAAAATCTGGATCGCCCTGACTCGTTTTACCGGCCGTCGAAGGCTTTCTCAGGAGGTGCGTGACCGACTGTTAAAGTACTTTCCTCATCAGGTTTTAGCGACACCAATCAGGGAGAATGCCCCTGTAGCCGAAAGTCCCAGCTTCGGAATGTCAGTCATCGAATACAGTCCAAACAGTCATGGTGCTCAAGACTACCTGGCTTTGGCCGATGATATAACTCAATACCGAACGATGAAGGCTTGAACAATGACTCAGGAATCCGGATTTATTTCCAGACAACATCCACTTACCTTACTGGGTTTGTTGTTAGTGGTAGGGTTATGCCTGTTATTGCTTGTGTACCCGGTGCCCTGGCTTGCTTTTGCACTATTACTTTCCATCGCTCTAATTGTTCTTGGCCTATATCAGAAAGACCTGGCTGATCAGCTGGTTCTGGATGAAAAATCCAGGCCATCGGCCTCGGTCACTGGATTAACCTGTGTGCTCGGTGAACTGTCATACCTTGTTAAGCAGCAGTCGGAAGAAATTGGCGGTTCCTTAGGGCAGATAAAAACTGTCGTCCAGGATGCGACCACTAAATTAGGGGACAGTTTTACCGGGTTGAATGAAAAAAGTCAGCGACAATCAAATCTGGTTGAATGCATTGTAAATGATAAGGGTAGCAATGACAGGGGTTTCAATATGAAAAATTTTATTGGAGAAACTGATGATCTACTCAAGCAATTTATAACTTTATTATTATCGACCAGCCAAAACAGCATGAAAATGGTCTACACCATTGATGATATAGCGCAACTCATGGATAAGGCGTTTAACCTGCTAGATGATGTTGGCGGTATCGCTGACCAAACCAATTTACTGGCTTTGAATGCAGCTATCGAAGCGGCGAGGGCGGGTGAAGCCGGAAGAGGTTTTGCGGTGGTAGCTGATGAAGTCAGGAGTTTGTCGCTAAATTCTAACCGGTTTAGTGAAGAAATAAGAAGTGTCGTACAGCAGGCTAAAACTGGTATTTCGGGAGCACGCCATGTGATTAAAGAAATGGCCTCTAAGGATATGACTGCCACCATGGGTTCGAAAGCTCGTATTGAGGAGATGCTTGTCGCGATGGAAAACTACGATGGTATTATCTCCGGTGAATTAAGAGCAATATCTGCTGTAACCAGTGAAATATCAGACTCGGTGAATCTTGCGATACGCTCTTTACAGTTTGAGGATGTTGTGACCCAGGTAATTTGTTATTCTGAGGATCATACCAGGCGGCTTGAAACACTGGTGAATTTTTTAGATGAAAAAACCACTTTGCTGGAAAATGCAGCACTGCATGGTGAGGAAGAACAATTAGGCTCTACCGTTGTAGGTATCCAAAAAGATCTGGAGCGTCTGAGAACAGACTGGCATCAAAGTGTGAATAAAGCTGTAGATCAACAATCAATGGATCAGGGGGATATTGAAATGTTTTAGCTGCAACAAAATAAAAATAACCTATAATTGCCCAGAACAAACGATTATTGCAGACAGAGGAATACTAAGCATGTCAATTAGCACCACAGTATCAGATAGCGGGAAAAAAGTAACAATCTCAGTATCAGGAAAATTTGATTTCCAGTTATACGACGATTTCCGCTCAGCCTATACCGAGACACAAGGTTCTGGTGTGGCTTACGAGGTAAATCTTGCGGGTACCGATTACCTGGATAGCTCGGCATTAGGTATGTTGCTGTTACTGCGCGAACACGCAGGCGGCGACTCATCGAAAATAGAGATTACTCAAATATCGGACGACGTCAGAAAGGTTTTAGAAGTCGCCAATTTCGGGAAATTATTTAGTATCTAGAGAGTACTAAGATTTATGACTGATTTTTTGGAAAAACGGGATTTCCAACGTATGGCGATCGATTGTCAGTTCAGTTTTTGCGAACGTGGCGGGCAGCAGGTTTTCGATGGACATGTCATTAATTTAAGCAGTAAAGGCATTCTGTTTACTTCGGCAGAGCGATTTGCCGAAGAAACACATTTAGAAATTGTTCTTACCCCCAGTAACACTCTGACGCCACCGATGGAAGCATCTGTCGTCGTGGCCCGGGTCACCGATAATGAGTCTGTTTACGAGCTGGCATGCGAAATAACAGAAATTCGTTAAACCCGGTAGTGACTACCTACGTAGGCCCTGACCAGATTCATAAACTCCTCGGCAATATTGTCGCCTTTTAAAGTTACAGTTTTTTCCCCATCCTCGTAAACAGGCGCCACCGGCTGCTCGCCGGTGCCTGGCAAACTGATGCCGATATTGGCCTGTTTACTTTCCCCGGGGCCGTTTACGACACAGCCCATAACCGCTACATTCATTGTTTCGACACCCGGGTATTTAGCCTTCCAGTCCGGCATGGAGTCGTCTAGCTGACGCTGTATATTCTGAGCGAGCATCTGAAAATATTCGCTGGTGGTGCGCCCGCAACCAGGGCAGGCAATAACGGTTGGAGTGAAGGAGCGAAGCTCCAGTGCCTGCAGAATCTTCTGGGCTATCTTGACCTCGCGTACTCTCGAAGCGCCTGGTTCAGGCGTAAGAGAAATTCGAATGGTATCGCCAATCCCCTGATTTAAAAGTATTGCCAATGCAGAGCTGGAAGCAACTATGCCTTTGTCTCCCATACCCGCTTCGGTTAAACCGAGATGTAATGCGTAATGAGACTCCCTGGCCAGTTGCTGATAAACCGAGACCAGGTCGCTAACCCGGCTCATTTTGCAGCTAAGGACAATATTGCTGTCGTTCATACCGATATCTTCAGCAAAACGAGCGCTGGAAAGTGCCGACTCGATAACTGCCCGACGGTTTATTTCAGCGAGCGAGGCCGGGTCAGCGAGATTGGCATTACGTGTTAAAAGTCCCGCTAATAATTGCTGATCCAGGCTCCCCCAGTTAACGCCAATGCGTACTGGTTTATCGAGTTTTAGCGCTATTTCGATCATTTCTGAAAACTGTGCATCTCGCTTTTTACCGCGTCCTACATTGCCAGGATTAATGCGAAATTTCGCCAGTGATCTGGCGCAATCCGGGTGCTGCTTTAGCAATTTATGTCCATTGAAATGGAAATCGCCAACGATAGGCACATCGTAATTTGCATTATTCAAACGCTCTACGATACGGGGAATAGCCTTTGCGGAGTCTTCATTATTGACAGTGACTCGTATCAGCTCAGAACCTGCGTCTGAGAGTTCTTTAATTTGCTCGACACTGGCTTCGATATCGGCTGTGTCGGTATTGGTCATCGACTGTACAACTACCGGTGCGCCGTTGCCGAGGCGAATATTGCCAATCCTTACTTCAGGAGTGATGTGTCGAGTGTTGTCTGGCATGTCGTCAAAAATTAAGCATAAATGATTGTCTATAGTAATGAACTCTTGGTTCAGGTTAAAGAATTAACCGAGTTTGACGATAAATACAGTAGATAAGCCGGGATTACAGAAATTATTCACGAAAACATTTCGTTTTCCACTATAAGACTGTTAGGGCAATAGCAAATTTTAGCAAGATATTGGAGACCTACGCATGTCGATAGATATGACACAATTTCACCAGGTGTTTTTCGAAGAAAGTTTCGAGGGCCTGGAAGTGATGGAATCGGGTTTAATGGAGCTAGAGCCCGGCGCAGCAGACTCTGAAGCGATTAACTCGGTATTCAGGGCGGCTCATTCCATCAAGGGCGGAAGCGGCACGTTTGGCTTTAAGGCAATCGCCGATTTCACCCATGTTATGGAAACTTTACTCGATGAAATGCGTGACGGAATACGCGAAGTTACCCGGCATAATTCAGATATCCTGTTGCGCTCGGTAGATTGCCTGCGAGAAATGCTGGAAGCCACTCAGGCAGGCAATGAAGTCGAGAAGAGTCGCGTTCAGGAATTTCAACAATTACTCGATCAGGAACTGGCCTCGGGCCAGGCTAAAACTGGTACCAGTCAGGGTCAGAAGCCTGAACCCGAGACGTCCGGTGCTGGTAACCGGTCAAAAGGCTGGGCGATTAGTTTTGTACCCGAACGACGGTTGTTTCAAACCGGTAATGATCCTTTGGCGATCATCCGTGAACTGGGTGAGCTGGGTGAGCTCGAAGTAGAAGTCGATCTAACTCAGGTTCCCGTTTTTGAATTACTCGAAAGCGAAGAATGCTTTATGAGTTGGTCATTTAAACTATATGGCGACGTAGGTCGAGAGCAAATCGATGAGTTATTTGCATGGGTCGAGGATATTTGTGATTTGAAAATAAAAGCTATCGAGTCAAAATCGAGCGACCTCGTAGTATCGAAAGTGGCGAGTAGTTCGTCGCCCTCTGAGTCAATATCCAGTTCTATGCCACTACCACAACGCCGTGCAAGCGATGATGACCCTGAAGCCAAATTCGACCGGAGGGCTGGTGATCGACGAGGATCTCAGTCGGGTTCAAGTTCAATTCGGGTTGATACGGTAAAAATAGACTCCTTGATTAACATGGTAGGGGAACTGGTTATTACACAGTCGATGCTGGGCCTGCTCGGAGAAACAATCGAAGAGAACCAGCAAATTACGCCTCAGGAAATCGAAAAACTGCGCAATGGACTGATGCAGCTAGAGCGAAATACACGTGAATTACAGGAAAATGTAATGCAGGTTCGTATGATGCCGATTAGCTTCACTTTCTCCCGATTCCCGCGTTTGGTGCGTGACCTCTCCGGTCAGTTAGGTAAGAAAATAGAACTCAAACTGAGCGGAGAAACCACAGAAGTCGATAAGAACATCATCGAAAAAATTAGTGATCCGTTAGTGCACCTGGTTCGCAATAGTCTGGATCATGGTATAGAAATGCCGGAACAGCGTATTGCCAGTGGTAAAGATGAGACGGGTACCATACTTTTAGATGCCTACCACGGTGGTGGCAACATAGTGATCGATATCGCCGATGACGGTAAAGGTATGGATCGGGACGTTCTTTTCCGTAAAGGTGTCGAAAAGGGACTCATCAATGAAGACGATGTATTAAGCGACAAACAGGTATTCGATTTGATTTTTATGGCAGGATTTTCTACTGCCGCTGAGATAACAGACGTATCCGGCCGTGGTGTCGGTATGGATGTAGTACGACGTAATATTCATGAACTCGGCGGTAGTGTCGAAATTGCTTCGACTCTGGGGCAGGGATCTAAAGTAACTATTCGTCTGCCTCTGACTCTGGCGATCCTGGATGGACAGACAATCAGAGTCGGGGACGAGCACTACATCGTTCCAATTACTTCGATTGTAGAGTCTCTGCAGCTCAAATCTGAAATGGTCAATATGGTAAGCGGTCAGGGTGAGACTTTTAAATTACGTGACGAATATATTCCCATTATTCGTTTACACAACATTTTTGGTGTAGAAACAAAATATGGATCACTTGAAGAGGGTTTAATTGTGGTAGTTGAGTCGGGTGGTCAGCGTATGGGATTGTTAATTGATGAGCTGCTAGGCCAGCAACAGGTGGTGATTAAGTCACTAGAGCAAAATTATCGTAAAACAGAAGGATTTTCGGGCGCTACAATTCTTGGTGATGGTTCGGTTGCACTTATCCTCGATATGCCAGGCATTACGCGTCTTAATAAAAATGTTACCAAAACCAGTCATGTGAGAGCGGCCTAACGATATGAACGATCAAACCAATCTTGAAGATGAAGTGGTCTCCAAAGCAGATCAGTATCTAACCTACGCCGTAGGTAAAGAAGAATATGGTGTAAAAATTCTCAGTGTACGGGAGATTCGAGGCTGGGAGACGGTTGCCCGTGTTCCAAATACACCGGCCTATATGAAGGGAATTCTAAACCTGCGCGGTACCGCCGTTCCGATTGTTGATATGCGTATGCGTATGAACATATCTAACCCGGAATATGATGCCACTACGGTTTTGATTGTTCTCGGAGCTGAAATTGATGGTGCTGAGCGCATAGCAGGCATTGTTGTGGACTCGGTTTCGGATGTTATGAATGCTCGTAGCCATGATATTCGAAAGACCCCCGATTTTGGTGAAGATGTGAATACCGAATTTGTAACTGGTCTGGCTGATGTCGATGGCGAAATGGTGATGCTTTTCGATGTCGAAAACTTTATGCGCCATGAAGATATTTATGACAGTCCTGGCGAAAGGGAATAATGAAGATGAATTTACTAACAACAGATGTAATGAGTCGAGCAGGTTTTTTGAAATGAGCATAGATCAACACAGCAGGGATACCAGTCCTAACCTGGAGTTCCTGACCTTTACTCTAGGGCAGGAAAATTACGGCGTCGATATTCTTACCGTGCGCGAAATTAGGGGGTGGGAAAAAATTAGAGAACTGCATGACACACCAGTCTTCGTCAAAGGCGTACTTGATCTCAGGGGGAGCATTGTTCCTATTATTGATCTCAGAATCCGATTCAATGTGGATAACTACGAATATAATGCGACTACCGTGATCATCGTGCTCGCTATTGAAGATGGCGGTGGCATGATGGGCGTGGTGGTCGATAGTGTATCGGATGTGCTGTCGGTAAATCCGGCTGATATAAAAAAAACGCCCAGTCTCGGAAGTAAAATCAATACCGATTATGTCCGCGGTATGATAACTGTCGATGAGAATATGGTAATGCTGGTAGAAACCGGCAAGCTACTCGATACAGAAACCTTTGATGTACTTTCGAAGCTGGAAGGAGTTGCATAACTATGACTGCTAAAAAACCTGCGCTCGATTACGATCCACTTGCCTGGTTGAATGACGAAGAAGATTCACCGCAGTCGGAAAAGAAAAAACTAGCGAATAAATCGAAAGCCAAAACCAGTACTAAAACAAAAACGAAAGCCGTAAAGAAAGCGAAAAAGGCGTCAGTTAAGGAAGAAGCAACCCCTGTAGTCGCGACCGAAGGTAGTGATTTTGGTTTTTTTGACAATGAAATAGCATCCCCGGAGTCTGAAATGGAGAACCAGGATTTAAAATACGATTTACTCTCGATGGGTAGTGAATTAACTATTAAGAATGTTGCTATGTTTAAGGAAAAAATCGACGCCAGTCTTGCTAACCAAATGGATATCAAGCTTGATCCAGCCGATCTGCAAAAGATAGATGCCTGCGGTTTACAGTTGCTCTATAGCTTGCACGCAAACCTGAGCAATACCGGGCAAAAAATACATTGGGCGAGTAAAAATCCGGTGATTAATTCGGCTGCTTCCATTCTCGGACTTACTGAATTGCTGCAAAGTTCGACTGTCACCACAGGCGTTGAATCGACGGTTGATAGCCAGAGTGAGGGGTTCGGATTCTTCTAAATTTCCGATCACTCATCATAAAATTACTCAATCATGATTTAGGAAAATTGCCCGTATATGACTACCGATAATGATGGCTGGACGCATGTGCGTGAAACAGTGCGTATGCTGTTCCTGGCTATTGCGCAAATAGAAATAGCTCTACGCGAAAGCGATGACTCGGTCGAACATTTAACCGATGCATTTACCTCGATGGTCGACAGTGAAATGAAAATCGCAGCGTCGATAGACGGTTTGGCACTTAGCATCGATGACAAACGTGATGTTAGTGCGATAAAACGCGATGCGATACAGATAACTGAAGAAATGCAGTCTGTTATTGTTGCATTTCAGTTTTACGACAAACTCACGCAACGTTTAGCGCATGTCAGTAGTGGCATGGAGGCCCTTAGTGGGCTACTTAATGACGATACCCGGGTTAACGAGGTTGATGCGTGGTCGCTGCTTCAAAATGAAATAAAGTCAAAATACAGTATGAGGGAGGAGCATGAACTATTCGATGTCGTCATGGCTGGTGCAGATGTCAGGGAAGCAATTCGAAGGTACAACGATCTGCATAAAGATGAGCCGAAAAATGATATAGAGCTGTTTTAGTCATGGACACCAATAAGGAATTTGAATTTACCACCGATGATTTCGATTATTTGCGCGGAATTGTCACTAGAACCACCGGTATAGTCGCACCCGACGATAAATATACCATGTATTACTCGCGCCTGGCGCGTCGCTTACGTACTCTTGGTTTGGGCGATTTTCGGGAATATCGACAATATCTGGAAGATAATACTGAAAAAGAAAGTATCGAACTGGTCAACGCGGTAACCACCAATCTAACCTCTTTTTTTCGAGAGAAGCATCATTTCGATTATATTCGTGAAACTCTGATACCAGCAAAAATTCGTTCCAGAGATCGTCGGTTACGTGTCTGGTCGGCGGGCTGTTCTACTGGTGAAGAGCCTTATACGATTGCCATAACATTGATGCAGGCCATTCCTGATCCAGAAAACTGGGATATTAAAATACTGGCAACCGATATCGACTCTAATGTTCTACAGACAGGGAACGCCGGTATTTACGATCTATCGCGTGTTGAGAGTATTGATGTTTCTATATTGCGAAAATATTTCAAAAAAGGTGCAGGCGCCAAAGTAGGGAAGGTGAAGGTAAACCCGGAGCTGAAAAAGTTCATTCAATTCAAACAATTAAATTTATTACATGACTGGCCTGTAGCCGATAAAATGGACTTTATTTTCTGTCGAAACGTGGTGATATACTTTGACAAGGAAACCAAGAGTCGCCTCGTCGACCGGTTTGCCGATAACTTGGCGGAAGACGGAATTTTATTTATGGGGCATTCTGAATCTCTATATAAAAGTACCGAGCGGTTTAGTTTATTGGGAAAGACTATTTATAAACTGGCTAATTAGAAAATGATAGCGAAGAAAAAAGATAAAAAGGATTTTCCAGCAACACTACCGGGTTTCGAGTCGATTAATCGATACTGGGATCAGAGTAAGCAAATGATCGTAGCGAAAATATTGCCCGGTGAATACTACGTAACCAAAAATTCAGAATTAATAACCACAGTACTCGGTTCCTGCGTGTCAGCCTGCATTCGCGATGTGGTCGCAGGCGTTGGTGGCATGAACCACTTTCTTTTGCCGTTAAGTCGCGGGGAAAAATGGTCTTCTAAAAACGAAGGTATAGATTTGGCGAGCCGTTATGGCATATATGCTATGGAGCATATGATTAATGACATTCTCAAGCACGGCGGTTCTCGTCAAAACCTCGAAGTAAAAATTTTTGGAGGTGGTAAGATCATAGCCAATATGACGGATGTAGGTGAAAGCAACATCCGCTTTGTAAAAAATTATCTGCTGGTCGAAAAATTAAAATTAGCAGCCCAGGATGTCGGTGGCAATAACCCTCGCAAAGTCATTTATATTCCTGACACAGGCAAAGTCATGGTGAAGCGAATTCAGGAATTACATAACGATACGATTGTGAAGCGTGAAGTCGAATACATAGACTCATTTGAGAAAGACAGCAGGGAAGGTGAAATTGATTTATTCGACTAATTTTAGCGGGCTGAATTTTTTTAATTCAACCTCAATTAAGTAAATCTTCAGGGTACAAGCGTGATAAAAGTTCTAATCGTCGATGACTCGTCGCTAATTCGTCAACTGATGACCACTATTTTATCCAGCGATGCCGATATAGAAGTGGTCGGTGCTGCACATGATCCCTATGACGCCAGGGAGAAAATAAAGTCGCTTAATCCCGACGTGATAACACTGGATGTGGAAATGCCTAAAATGGATGGGCTGACGTTTTTAAGAAACCTGATGCGTTTACGCCCAATGCCGGTAGTTATGGTGTCGACGCTAACCGATAAGGGTGCCGGCGTAACTCTCGAAGCATTAGAGTTAGGCGCGATTGACTATGTCTCCAAACCCAAGACGAATGTCCAGTCAGAAATGATGGCTTATGCAGAGGAGATTATATCCAAGGTAAAGTCTGCTGCAGGCGCAAGAGTGAAAACCCCTTCGACTATGCCTTCCAGAAAGCCTTCATCGGGTCCTGTGGGTAAGTCGTTAAAGTTTAAAACAACCGACATGATCATCGCCATTGGCGCTTCAACTGGTGGCACCGAAGCGATCAAGGATATCCTTTGCCAATTACCTCCAGATACACCGGGTATCGTCATCAGCCAACATATACCGGGCGCATTCAGTAAGGCTTTTGCTCAGCGTCTAGATCAGAATTCCGCCATGTCGGTAGCGGAGGCAAAACAGGGGCAGCAAATTTTACCGGGTCATGTTTATCTGGCACCTGGCGACAAACATCTCGAAGTCAGACGAGACGGTGCTCGCTTCCTCTGTCATATAAATGATGGTGAACTGGTAAACCGGCATAAGCCCTCGGTCGAAGTGATGTTTAAATCGGTGGCCAAAAATGTAGGTTCGAATTCCGTCGGCATCATGCTCACGGGGATGGGTAACGATGGTTCTGAAGCCCTGGGCGATATGCATAGAGCGGGTGCTCCGACAATCGCTCAGGATGAGCAGACAAGTGTTGTCTGGGGTATGCCGGGT
>Ga0224506_10002048_pt1 | contig 14002 bp, 14 predicted proteins | sample SF_Jan12_sed_USG_2_FD_169108 | JGI IMG/M metagenome (GOLD analysis project Ga0224506, IMG submission 169108) | Sediment microbial communities from San Francisco Bay, California, United States - SF_Jan12_sed_USGS_8_1 | ecosystem: Environmental > Aquatic > Marine > Sediment | place: USA... | reverse complement strand
CGATGAAGGCGTTTCTTCGCCCAGCGAAGTCAAAAAAATCTACAGTGCGCCGGGGGTGTCCGATTCGCCAAACGCAGAAGGTGGATTTATTAGCTCAATCTCAAAGGCACGTGGCCAGTTGCCATTTCCGGCGATTGGGCGTTTGGTCGGGCTCTATGGGCAGGATCTGGGAAATGGTATAACGCGTAAGGGTATTTCCATAGAAACTAGGAACCAAGCACAGATAATATCGCCGTTTGATGGTAGGGTGGTGTTTTCCGGCCCTTTTCGTGGATATGGCCAGCTATTGATAATAGATCACGGCGAAGGATATCATAGCCTACTTGCGGGACTGGGGCGAATTGATGCAGTTTTGGGCAATTCCGTGCTAGCCGGCGAACCAGTCGCGACCATGAACGAAGCTGGTGAACAGCCAGTTCTGTATGTTGAGTTTCGTCACAATAATGAACCGGTTAATCCGCTACCGTGGCTTACCGAACGCAAAGGAAACAACCAAGGATGAAAAATAAAAACTTAAAAATTGCCCTGATTGGCTCTTTTGTAACTTTTTTTGCTATTTCAAACAGTGGACAAGCCGCCGAGGTTGATAAACAAAAAACCTATGATCTGCTCAACCTGTTTGGCGAGGTATTTGAAAGGGTGCGTTCCCAATATGTTGATGATACCGATGATCAAAAACTTATCGAATCAGCAATTTCTGGAATGATTAATTCGCTTGATCCGCATTCCAGTTACTTAGACCAAAAAACATTTTCTGAAATGCAGGTTCATAACAAAGGTGAATTTGGTGGTCTTGGCATTGAGGTCACTATGGAAAATGGCTTAGTTAAGGTTATATCTCCGATTGACGATACGCCTGCATTTAAAGCAGGCATAAAACCGGGTGATTTTTTTACTCATCTTGATGGTGAACCTGTTATCGGCCTAACGCTGAATGAAGCGGTTGATAAAATGCGCGGCAAGGTAGGCACCGATATAAAACTAACCGTATTGCGCGAAGGCAGCGACCCGTTTGACGTAACAATAATTCGTGCGGTTATAAAAATAAGAACTGTGCGTTCAAGCGTAGTTGATAACATTGGTTATGTTCGTATAACACAATTTAATGCGCAGGCATTGGCAGGGCTAGAAAAAGCCTTTGATAAATTTAACAAAGAACCGGGCAAGGGAAAACTACGCGGACTGGTAGTTGATCTTCGCTCAAATCCGGGCGGGCTGCTTGACCAAGCGGTCTCAATTTCCGATGCATTTTTAGATAGTGGTGAAATTGTTTCTATTCGCTCTAAGAAAAAACCCGAAGAAAGCCAACGTTTTCAGGCTAAAAAAGGCGACATTTCTGGCGGCATTCCGATTGTTGTTATGATTAATGGCGGGTCGGCTTCGGCCTCGGAAATTGTTGCTGGCGCTTTACAGGACCATGGTCGGGCAATACTTTTGGGGACCAAATCATTTGGTAAAGGTTCGGTGCAAACCATTCAGCCGTTAACTGGATATGGTGCAATTAAAATAACCACATCCAGATATTACACACCATCGGGAAGGTCTATACAATCTGTTGGCATAACGCCCGATATCATTGTTCCACTGGCTAAGCTTGAACCAATTGAACAGTCAAAATTGCGCCGTGAAAGAGATCTTCGTGGTGCGCTTGATAAGGACAATGGAAAAACCAAAGATCAAAAAGAATCAGAAAAAACAAAGACTGCACCGAATGGTGCAAATGACAATAGCGAAGCAACGGATGAATCAATCGATGCTAATGATTACCAGCTTAGTCGTGCCTTTGATTTAATTCGTGGTATTACACTTTTTCAGGAAATGAAAACAAGTGAACGTAAATAACTTGTCATATGCCTGGACATACATAAGGCAGTGGAGAATAAATCAGTGAAGTTGCCCATTAAAATCAAACTTGACGCTCTAAAAGGTGTGATCGGCAAGCTTGGTGCTGTAAAGGGCATGCTTGGAATTTTTGGAAAGAAAAAGAAAAAAAAGAAAATTGATGACGAGGATATTGATGAAGATGACTTTATCCCTTCATCATCACGTGACAAAGATGACGACGACATAGACGATAGCCCCAGGGGGGCTAAAGGCCGCAAAGACAGCATTGACGACGACGAGGACGAGGACGGCGAAGAGGTCCCCGACTTCGATGAGGAAATGACCGACGAAGAGCTGGCTGAAGAGGCGGAAAAAAGAAAACGTCTTCTTATGTTTGGCGGTGTGGGCGCAGGGGTGGCCGCTATTTTAGGAATTATAACATGGCTTATCGTTGCGCCACCAGACCCCGCCGATAGCGAAGCCGATTCGAGAATACCCAAAGTGGTGCAAAGTCTTGAGGTTCTTGAGGCTGAAACCATGGTGCTCGATCAAGCCATTGGGCGGTCAACCGATTCCTCGGGCGGTGGGGATGGCACAGAACAAGAAAAATCACTTAACGAATTAGCCGCAGGCAATGCCGCACCGGGTAGGGGCGTTAGTTTCCCCGCCACCACTACGGAAGATTTTGCCAACCTTTCGCCCGCACCCAAAGGTAACCCGCTGAAAGAAGCGCCCAATTATGAAATGGTCGAAGAAATTGATGTGGGCCTTATCCCTAGAATTTCCGATACCGGAAAGACGGCATTCAAGGAATATTCAAGCCCCAATAAAGACGTAACGTCGGATCGTCCGCGTATTGCGATTATAGTTACTGGTCTTGGCCAGTCTCGCGCTGCAACCGAAGCCGCCATAAAAAACCTGCCACCAGAGATAAGTTTAGCGATTGATTCTCACTCTCGTGGTATTGCCTATTGGATAGATCGGGCGCGTGAAGTGGGCCACGAAGTTTTGCTGACACTGCCCATGGAATCGGTATCCTTTCCTTTTGAGGACCCAGGCCCCGGAACACTAAGGGTGCTTGAAGCCCCCGAAGAAAACGTAAAACAAGTAGAATGGATTATGAGCCGCGCATCTGGATATTTTGGTTTGATGGGTGTGGCTGGATCAAAGTTTACCACCAATCAAGAACAAACCGCATTCATATTAAAAGCCATAAAAGACCGTGGCCTAATGTTTGTTGATGGTGGGTATACGTTGGAAACGTTGGTTCCACGTATTGCCTTTAAAGAGCAAGTTACATGGGCCGCCGTAGAAATGGAAATTGACACCGAGCTTGATGGGGAAAAAATTAAAGAAAAACTGGCTGCACTTGAAACCCTTGCCCAGCGCAGGTCAATTACCATAGGCAGAATTTCACCTTATCCAGTTTCGATTGCACATTTAAGCGAATGGATTAAAACACTACAAGACAAGGGGATTGACCTTGTTCCGGTGTCTTCACTGGCTAATAAGCAACTAGTCCGATAGAAATATTATTTAATGAACAAAGATAAAGAAATAAATTCTGATCTTCCTTATCGTCTTGGCGTTGGGGCTTTGATACTTAACGCCAACGATGATGTTTTTGTTGCCAAACGAATTGATACCCCCGGTCCAGCATGGCAAATGCCCCAAGGCGGCATCGATGATGGCGAAGACCCAGCGGTTGCGATTTTTCGTGAAGTAGAAGAGGAAATAGGCACATCCAAGTGCAAAATAATTGCGCAATCAAACGGTTGGCTGACTTATGATATCCCCGAAGACCTAAGGGAAAAATTATGGGGCGGAAAATACCGTGGGCAAAAACAGAAATGGTATGCAATGCGTTTTTTAGGTGATGATAGCGATATTGTTTTGGATGCCCACCATAAACCAGAATTTTCCGAATGGCGTTGGGTTGAAATGAAACAGGTTCCAAATCTAATAGTCCCATTTAAACGCGAATTGTATAACAAAATTGTGGACGAGTTTTCAAATATTGTTTCAAAGGATAATTCATGACCTACGTTCAGTTGGTAATCGGCTGCATTTTGTTGCTTGGCGGCGCTGAAATAATGGTTCGTGGCGCAGTTCAGATTGCGACTAGGCTTGGCCTATCATCATTGTTAATTGGCATGACCGTGGTTGCTTTTGGTACATCAGCACCCGAACTTGTGGTTAGCCTGAACGCCGCTATTGCCGGTACGCCCGGCATAGCGGTTGGCAACGTGGTTGGTTCAAACATTGCCAATATACTTTTGATACTTGGCGCTACGTGCCTTATTGCACCAGTTATGGTCGACCCCAAGGCGGTGATGCGCGATGGCATCATGCTGTTGGCGGCGTCGATATTTTTTGTTTGGATATCATTGCTGGGCAATATCGGGTCAGTTGTTGGCAGTCTTATGGTTGTTTCGTTGGTTGCTTATTTTATTCGCTCATACTTTCTTGAAAAAAATGATGGAATGCCCAGCGCAAAATTGCACGAGCGCGAAACAGAAGAATTCAAAGACATAAAAATAAACATCTGGCTGGCATGGGGATTTTTTATCGTTGGTCTTGGTGGTGTTGTTTACGGTGCCGATCTTTTGGTCGAAAGCGGTTCAGAAATTGCCCGCAATCTGGGTGTGTCAGAAGAGGTTATCGGTCTGACTGTAATTGCCATAGGTACATCATTGCCTGAATTAGCCGCCTCAGTGGTGGCGGCCATAAGGGGGCACACTGACGTAGCGGTCGGCAATGTTGTTGGTTCAAACCTTTTTAATCTTTTGCTTGTTGGCGGCGGCGTTGCTGCGGTTCATCCTCTTGATATTCCAGAACAAATACAGCGTTTTGATATGTGGATAATGTTGGCAGCAACATTAATGTTATTTGCCTATCTTGTTTTGGGTAGACGCTTTCGCCGCCGCGAAGGGGCGTTATTGGTGGGAACCTATGGCGGGTATGTGGCTTTCCAGGTGTATGGCGTATCCAGCCTGTATCAGTGGATACCTTAAAAAAATAATTTCATTTACGTCTTTGGCTTGCATCAAACCGCACCTTCAATCATTCTTTCGTCATGAATAATTCTGCTCAAACAAATGTATTGATTACAGGTGCTGCCCACAGGATTGGTCGCGCCATAGCGCTCGATCTAGCGGCAAATGGATATGGCGTTGCAGTTCATTACAATAATTCTGAAAATGCCGCTAAGGAACTGACGTCGACCATAATAGATTCCGGTGGTAACGCTGTGGCGGTCAAGGCAAACCTTGCCAACGAGGACGAGGTCAAATCAATTATCCCGGCTGTTGCTGATGGTCTTGGCCCAATTACGCTGTTAATAAACAATGCATCAATGTTTGAAAATGATACCGTTGATGACGTCACACGCGATAGCTGGGATATGCATATGGACGTTAACTTGCGCGCACCGTTCGTGCTTTCGCAGGAATTCCATAGGCAAATACCTGACGGACTAGAAGGCAATATAATAAATATTCTCGACCAAAGGGTCTGGAACCTGACGCCTTATTTTATGACTTATACGCTAAGCAAATCAGCCCTTTGGACCCTTACCCAGACATTGGCATTGGCGCTTGCGCCACGAATAAGGGTAAATGGTATTGGTCCCGGACCGACGTTACAAAACACCAGACAGTCCAATGAGGATTTTGCCCGCCAGTGGTCAGAAACACCATTAAGGCGCAAGGTAATGCCTGATGAAATAGCCGATACGGTACGGTTTATTATGCATTCGCCATCGATGACGGGTCAGATGATAGCCCTTGATGCTGGGCAACACCTTGGCTGGGCACAAGGGTCGAACAAACTGCCGCCTAACGAATAACCTTGTCAGGCTCCGTCCGGGGCAATAGAAATAGCCTCCGATAAAGCCTTTGGAGCAAAAAAATGACCGGTCCTACAGTTAAGCTGGTGCCAACACCATCAATTGCCGATGCGCGCGCTGGAATCAGGCATGTATTTGTTCGCGATCTGGAACTTTTGACCTCAATCGGCGTTCACGACCATGAACGCAAGGCTACCCAAAGGGTTCGCATAAATCTTGATTTAGCTGTGTTTGAGGGCGACAGGGATTTGGGTGACGATTTGGATAATGTGGTTTGCTATGAACAGATAGCTTCCGCCGTAAGGGATGTATGCCGTAAGGGCCATATCAACTTGGTTGAAACCATGGCCGAGGAGATCTCAAGCGTTTGTCTTGTCAGCTCACCCAAGGTTCGCTCGGTTTTAGTGCGGGTGGAAAAGCTGGATGTTTTTGACGACGTATCAAGTGTGGGCGTGGAAATAGAGCGCTTTAATCCGGAAGTATAATTTAAGGAACACACCGGAACTCATTGTTTTATAAGGAACTACCACCAATCATGGCTATGGGTAATAGTTTTACACAGGTTCCTTTGTCCAATGCTTTCCAACGGTTGTAATTCTTGTGGCGCTTGTTACGTACCCGTAACGGCTAATATTTACAATTTTATGTAATGTTTTCATTAAGTTGTATTAGTGCTTAATTTTTGTGCAAATTGCAGGACTCCAAGCCCGCCATTGAAAGTTTTTGTTAGAGCCTCAATTATCAACACACTTATCCACACGTTCAGTGGATAGTTAATAAACCATATTGAAATAGGGTTTTTCGCTACCTAAGCGCAAATCATCCGCATTAATTAACTGCATATGGTTGGGGCTTGCGATTGGGGTGGCGATGGGCTTTCATGCCTCAGACATGGGCGATAAATCATCAAAATCAGGCACGAGCTTGAGTTCAAACCTTTCAACCAGCGAGCAGGCGTCAGGGCAGGTGCTAATTGCATCGCTGGCGCGCAACCTGCCATCAGGGCCCGGCGTTTACCGCATGATGGGCACTAGCCCCGATGATGGCAGTGGTGGACACGTTTTGTATGTGGGCAAGGCTAAAAACCTAAAAAAACGGGTTTTGAGCTACACCAAACCGGGGAAACTAAGCCCGCGTATTCAGCGCATGGTTAGCCAGACCAGAGGTATGGAATTTGTCACCACCCATACCGAATCCGAAGCATTGCTTTTAGAAGCCAACCTGATCAAGAAGCTAAGTCCGCGCTACAATATACTTTTGCGCGATGATAAATCTTTCCCGGAAATAGTGGTAGAAAAGAGCCATGATTTCCCCAGAGTTTTGAAACACCGTGGAGCTCGCAATATCAAGGGCAGTTATTTTGGGCCCTTTGCCTCAACCTGGGCGGTAAATGAAACCATCACTACCTTGCAGCGGGCTTTTTTGCTCAGAACGTGTTCAGATGCGGTTTATTCCTCGCGCACACGCCCGTGCCTGCTTTATCAAATAAAACGTTGTTCCGGCCCGTGCGTTGGAAAAATTAACAAGCGCGATTATTCATTGCTGGTCGATCAGGCCACGGAATTTCTTAAAGGGAAAAGTCGGGAAATCCAAAAATCGTTGGCATCTGAAATGCAAAAAGCCAGCGACGGGCAAGAATTCGAACAGGCGGCACAATTTCGTGACCGCATAAAAGCACTAACCAGAATACAGGGCCATCAGGACATAAACCCCGGCAGCGTGCTAGACGCAGATGTTGTTGCCCTTTCCCAAGACGATGGCAAAAGCGATAGCCGCGGCGGAAGATCATGCGTGCAGGTGTTTTTTTTCCGCGGTGGACGAAATTTTGGCAATCGGGCATTTTACCCGGCCCATACCGCAGGCGAAACCCCTGCTGCAGTGCTAGAAGCATTTATGGGTCAGTTTTATTCAACCCATACCCCACCAGGCGAGGTACTGCTAAGTCATAATCTGGACAGCACCGCCACGGCTGCGGTAATGGCCAGCGCATTAAGCGTGCGCGCCGAAAAAAAAGTTTCCATAAAAGTTCCATCGCGTGGCGATCGCGCCCGTTTGGTAGCCCACGCCACGGAAAATGCACGTGGAGCGTTAGCGCGTAAAAAATCTGAAAACGAAACCCACGAACAATTATTGGCTGGATTGGCGCTAACATTAGGGCTAGATCAGTCCCTAGCGCGAATTGAGGTTTATGATAATTCACACGTGTCTGGCACCAACCAAGTCGGGGTGATGATAGTCACCGGACCAGAAGGCTTTGTCCGTGGGGCATACCGTAAATTTAATATCAAAGGGGCGATTGCTCCGGGTGATGATTACGCCATGATGCGCGAGGTGCTAAGCCGGCGATTTACCCGGGCCATGAAAAACCAACAATCCATTGATGATGGCACAGTCAAAGACAAAGATACGAATAGTACAAAAAAATGGGACCTTCCCGATTTGGTTGTGATTGATGGGGGCAAGGGTCAGCTCAGTGTGGCAATGGATGTTTTTGCCGATTTAGGAATAGAAGGGGTGGCATTATGCGCCATTTCTAAAGGCCCAGATCGAAATGCCGGGCGCGAACAAATTCACATTGCAGGAAAAACAAAACCGTTAGTATTGAACGAACGTGACCCGATTTTGTATTTTTTGCAGCGCATTCGTGACGAAGCCCACCGTTTTGCCATCGGCACCCACCGGAAAAAAAGATCCAAATCCTTAACCGCATCGGGAATTGATGATATACCCGGTGTCGGACCAAGTAGAAAAAAGGCATTGTTACAGCATTTTGGTTCATCAAGCGGGGTAAAGGAAGCGGGTTTAAGCGACCTTGAAGATGTAAAAGGCATATCAAATGCCACCGCAAAACGTATTTATGACTGGTTTCATCAAGACAATTAAATGGCTACAATATCCATCTTCTGTAATATTAGCACCAAGCCCATATTTTACCGCTGGACGAAAGCAACATGGTTTTAAATCTACCTAACATACTCACCGTTTCGCGCATTGTTGCGATCCCAATTGTTTTGGTGTTTATCCTTATTGGCGGCGACTTCGGCAATTGGCTTGCCTTTATTTTTTATACCTATGCCTGCATTACCGATTTTTTTGACGGCTATTTGGCGCGCGCATGGCATCAGCAATCTGCCTTTGGTCGCTTCCTCGATCCCATTGCAGATAAACTGCTGGTGGCTGGTGTTTTGTTTATGTTAGTTGGGGTGGAAACAATTTCTGGTGCGGTTATATTTCCGGCTGCAATAATATTGTGTCGGGAAATACTTGTTTCGGGATTGCGTGAATTTTTGGCCGAAGCCCAAGTTGGCATGCCAGTAAGCCTTTTGGCTAAATGGAAAACCACAATTCAAATGTTGGCCTTAGGTTTCTTGATTGTCGGGACTGCTGGACCTGATTTTGGTTTTGCTACCACAACCGAAATAGGCATTTATGGTTTGTGGGCGGCTGCACTAATAACGCTGGTAACGGGTTATGATTATTTGCGTTCCGGACTTGAACATATTGCAAAAACCGACGGTGAAGCAGGATCAAGCAATAACCCTGACTTCAAACCATAAAAACATGAACAGTTCTAACGATGAATATTTAAAGGTTTCGCCCAGCCTGATGATGCTGGACGATGCGCTAGCGCAAATAAAATCAACCACCAAAACAGTATGCGCCCTTGAAGATGTAAATCTGCAAGATGGCCTTGGCCGCACACTGGGTGAAGATATAATCTCAACAGTTGATGTGCCACCGTATGATAATTCAGCCATGGATGGATACGCGGTTTTTTCATCTGATTTAGCCAAACCGCCAGTGCGACTGCCGGTAACCGGGCGCATTGCCGCTGGCCACCCGTTACAGCGCGAAGCCCGCCCGGGCGAGACTATTCGTATTTTTACCGGCGCACCATTGCCGCTAGGACCTGACAGTATCGTAATGCAGGAAAAGGTAACGCTTGATGGTGATTTTGCTATTTTTTCTGAAACCGTAAAACCTGGGGCCAATCGACGCTTACGTGGTGAAAACATAAAATCTGGCGCAACAATTTTGCAAAAGGGCCAATTGCTGCGCGCCCAAGAAATTGGCCTCGCTGCGGCGGTGGGTATAAGCAAGCTAAAGGTGTATAAACCGCTTCGCGTTGCTGTATTTTCCACTGGTGATGAAATTGTTGATTGCACAATAAAGAAACTCCAGCCCGGGTGTATTTATGATGCCAACCGCCCGTTGATGATTTCACTGTTGCAGGGCCTTGGTTGCGAAGTAAGCGATCTTGGTATTTTGCACGATGACCCAAATGTAATTAGCGACGCATTAAAAAAAGCTAGCACCAACCATGACCTGTTAATAACATCGGGCGGTGTAAGCGTCGGCGAAGAAGACCACGTAATAAATATAATAAAAAATTTAGGCGCAGTTCATTTTTGGCGTCTGGCGGTAAAACCCGGCAAGCCAGTGGCATTTGGCACCATTAATGACACCGCCTTTATCGGTCTGCCGGGCAACCCGGTATCGGCAATTGTAACGCTTATGATGGTGGCAAGGCCGATGATATTGCGCATGGCTGGACGAACTGATGTTGCGGTTAATCGCTACCGCGCTGAGGCAGATTTTACCTTACAGCGCGATGACGGTAGGTTGGAATGGTTGCGGGGAAAAATAAATATCAGTAGCGACGGGCGCGCATTACTAAGCGCATTTCCGGCGCAGGGTTCTGGCATACTTTCATCCATGGTTGCCTCAAGCGGCTTTATAGAAATACCCGCAGGGCGCGCGCGCATAAATAAAGGCGACATGTTAGATTTTATTCCCTTTAACGAGGCTTTCAAATGAAGATTCTTTATTTTGCATGGTTAAAAGAAAAAACTTCTCTGGCGGAAGAAGACCTGTCATTGCCATGCGGGGTCAGCACCGTTGCAGGGTTGATGGAATATCTTAAAAATCGTGGTGGCGGCTTTGCCGATGCCTTTGCCGACAGCACATTGGTTCGAGTTGCGGTAAACATGGAACACGTTCAAACTTCGCACCCATTGAACAATGCCGATGAGGTAGCTTTTTTCCCACCGGTAACTGGCGGTTAGGGTTAATTGTAATGATAAGAATACAAACCAAAGATTTTGACGCCGGGGCCGAAATAAAAAACCTTGTTTCGGGGAAGGGTAATATAGGCGGGGTTTGTTCATTTATTGGGCTGGTTCGCGATTTTTCCGCAAGCGAACAAAGCGGTGAAAAAATTACCGCCATGACGCTTGAGCATTATCCTGCCATGACCGAAAAACAGTTAGAAAAAATTGAAACCCAAGCCCAAGAACGCTGGGGATCAATCGAAACCTTGATAATCCATCGTGTCGGGCGCTTAGAGCCAACAGCGCAAATAGTTTTAGTGGCGGTTGCGGCCGCCCATCGGGATGTGGCGTTTGAAGCGGCAAGGTTTATAATGGATATCCTTAAAACTGAGGCCCCTTTTTGGAAAAAAGAAGAAGGCCCCACAACGAGCAAATGGGTTGAGGCCAAAGCATCGGATATTGCCAAAGCCGGTCTTTGGGAAAAGAAATAGAAAAAATACCTAAATAGGGTTCATAATAAAGGCGTGCGCGTACGCCACCTGTAACAAAGGATCAGAAATGGCCCGAAACCCAAAAAATCCAAAACAAAAACTTCCGCAAAATCTGTCTGATGACGATTGGCCAGTAAAGGCCTATCGCAATCAAAACTTCATAATGTCGCGCGAAGGTCGTGCGTTGCGCATTCTGTCTGAATTTATTGAACCCGAAGCACGGTTCGAACAGGAAATGGTTTCTGATACAGTAGTATTTTTTGGTTCTGCCCGCATATCTCCCCGTGATGTCGCCCAACAAGAACTGGATTCAGCTACAAAACATGGCGGTGATATTGAGCGCGCAAAAACCAACTTGGATATGTCGGTTTATTATGAAGACGCCCGTGAACTTTCCATGCGTCTTACCCGATGGTCAAAAGAACTAAAAGGCAAATCAAGGCGCTTTGTTGTTTGCACCGGTGGCGGCCCCGGCATAATGGAGGCAGCCAACCGTGGGGCATCGGAAGCCAAAGGATTGAGTATTGGTTTAAATATTTCACTACCACACGAGCAAAGTGGAAACCCCTATATCAGCCGCGAGCTTGCATTTAAGTTCCATTATTTTTTCATGCGAAAATTTTGGTTCGCCTATTTAGCCAAGGCAATAATTGTGTTTCCCGGCGGGTTTGGAACCATTGATGAATTTTTTGAATTAATGACGCTTATTTCAACCAGAAAGATGGGGAAAAAACTTCCCATTGTTCTTTATGGAAGCGAGTACTGGAATAGCATAATGAACCTAGATGCGATGGTGAAATTTGGAACGATTTCACCGGCTGACTTAGATTTATTTTATCGTGCCGACAGTGTTGACGCAGCGTTTGATTATATTACTAGCGTACTGGCAGAACATCACATCAAAGAACCGGGCGGCGCGTTATAAGTTATGCCGCCGACGCGTTAGCGGGCTGTTTGCCCACGACCTTGTCATAATCATCCATCATTTGTTTGGTTATTTCGCCAACATTGTAAGTGTGATTATCAATTACACCAACGGGCGTTACCTCGGCTGCGGTTCCGGTCAGGAAAACTTGTGTGGCATTGGATAATTCGTCCGGCATGATTGCGCGTTCAACCACTTCGATGCCACGCTTTTTGGCAAGCTCAATAATTGTGCGACGGGTAATGCCATCAAGAAAACAATCGGGGATCGGTGTATGTAATTTGCCGTCTCCCATTTCCATGAAAATATTAGCTCCGGTAGCTTCTGCAACTTGGCCGCGGTAATCAAGCATTAGGCTGTCATCAAAACCGGCATCTTCGGCTGCATGTTTAGAAAGTGTGCATATCATGTAAAGCCCGGCTGCCTTGGCGTGAACTGGCTCGGTTTCGGCGGATGGGCGCTTCCATTTGGATGTTTGCAAACGAATGCCACGCATTCTGGCTTCGGGTGAAAAATATGATGGCCATTCCCATGCCGCAACAGCCAGATGGATTGTGTTTTTTTGTGCGGAAACACCCATCATTTCACTTCCACGCCATGCAACAGGGCGGATGTATCCGTCTTTAATGTCATTAATTTCACATGCCTCAATGCAGGCTTTGTTTATTTGATCGGTTGTCCAGGGTATTTCAAAGCCCAGTATCCGGGCAGAATTGTGCAGACGTTCTGTGTGCTCATTTAATTTAAAAATATTACCCCCGTACATACGCTCACCCTCAAACACACTCGAGGCGTAATGTAGGGCATGGGTCAGCAGGTGCACCTTGGCATCGCGCCATGGAACCATTTTACCATCAAGCCAGATTTGCCCATCGCGGTCATCGTAAGGTGTTGCAGACATAAGAATTTGCCCCTAATTGAGTAATAATATTGCTTAAATTGCCCGGTTGCCCGGAATGTTCTTGCGTTTTTTATCAGGATTGGGCATATATGTCAATAACACTGACTTAAATTATCAACAATTTTTTGCCTAACCCTAGCGGAACAAAATATGAGCCAGCCGGAAATAAAAACTTCAACATTGCCAATGGGCGAGACACCTTCTTTTGCCGAAGAAGAATTGCGCCAAGCCATGGAATTGCTGTTTTTTGCCTATAGGGATTTCACCGGTGAAGCCGATGAGATCTTATCGCAATACGGGTTTGGCCGCGCCCACCACCGGGTAATTTATTTTGTAAAACGCAATCCCGGACTAACCGTAAATCGATTGTTAGATATATTGAAAATAACCAAGCAAAGCCTTAGCCGGGTATTGGGCCAGTTAGTAAGAGAAGGGTTTATTGACCAGCGGACCGACATTGAAGACCGCAGGCGAAGAATACTTTCATTAACCGACAATGGCGAAAAGCTGGAAAGCAAATTAACTCGCGCGCAAGGCACACGCATAAGCAAAGCATACAAAGAAGCCGGCGAACAAAATATTTCCGGTTTCAAAAAAGTACTGACCCGAATGATAAATGACGCAGACCGACAACGTTTTTCAGGTGGCGGCCCTCATACCCATCCTCTAGACAGCCAAATTGAAAATTCATTGGCAAAAAATGAACCGAAAATTGATTAAGAGCGGTACCTTGCAAACATGAATGCTGATCAACCCAATATTCTTGTCGTTGATGATGATGATCGTTTGCGCGAATTGTTGCAAAAATTTTTGAGTGAAAATAATTTTTTTGTAATAACTGCAACAGATGCGGCTGATGCCCGTTGTAAACTTGCGGCACTATCGTTTGACATGATTATTCTAGATCGCATGATGCCGGGGGAGAGCGGCCTCGATTTTGCCGCCGACCTAAGAAAAACAAAT
>Ga0224506_10002045_pt1 | contig 14016 bp, 4 predicted proteins | sample SF_Jan12_sed_USG_2_FD_169108 | JGI IMG/M metagenome (GOLD analysis project Ga0224506, IMG submission 169108) | Sediment microbial communities from San Francisco Bay, California, United States - SF_Jan12_sed_USGS_8_1 | ecosystem: Environmental > Aquatic > Marine > Sediment | place: USA... | reverse complement strand
CTATTGATGAATTTAAGCGAGTTATGATTGAAGAAAATATGAAAAAACCAATTAAGTTAACAATTTCAGGTTGTTTAGGTGTTTGTATTCCAAATAATGTGGCATGTTTAATTACCCCTGAAAAAACAATTTGGTTAGGTTTATTAAACAATAAAGAGGTTTATGATGATTTATTAAATTATTTGAGAAAATCTAAAGATGAGGGAAAGATGTTGGAACTTCCTGAATCATTGAAAAAACATCAATTCGAACGATTTCAATAATTCAATTTTCAATACAACTATCAAGTTGAACTAATCTTGTTTAATTAATTCGGAGAATAATTCATATTAAATTATTAATAGATTAATTAACAGATAATATTTATTTAAAGTAATTTTAAAAATCAGTTGACTAAACTCAATTTATATCAATTTGATTGGATGAATAATCGAAAATTCTCACAAATTTTATTAAATTCATTCATTGTTATATCTTCCAGTGATAAATATTGCTGAAACTGTGAGTAAAGAAACTCATCAATTTCTTTATGATTATTTACAGAGCTGATAAATTCTTTATCTAAAATTATGATAAATAAAACTAAATCATCTTTGTCTCTTTTAGATGTAAATTGATCTTTTGAATACATTATTGAAAAAGCAAAAGACAGATACTTATGGTAGTCTAATACAGGTAAGGGTCCAAAAAAACCAAGAGGCCAATTATGACCTTGACCAATGGCAGTATACCAGTAAGCAGATAGATGTTCATAAAAATGATTTATATCAATCTGAATTAAATTATCTAGATTTTCTGAATAAACCATTTGACCACCCATTTTTCCAAAATTAATTAATCCACATTTTAAATTTTGTGAGACTTTACTTTTGTATTCTATAAGATTTATTTTATTAACTTCATCCTTGCTTACATCTTCGATAGTTTCTATAAATTTTCCAGGTGAATTATTTTGTTTGATTGGAATATGTGTAATTTTAAGATATCTTTCACTTGAAGTACCATCGTTGATTTTTCGATACACTGTAGCTGGCTCTCCTTTTTCTACAGCCAAAAATGCAGGACAATCAGTACATTTTTTTCCTTTAAAATTGTTTGAATTACTCCATCTTTCATAACAAGTTTTGTTGATATTAGGTTGTGTTAGTGAAATCATTCTTTCATTTTCATATATTGTGGTAAATTTATGATCTTGAATTGCAACTCCAAATGGAAGTGAGTTAACTATTAGGTTCTCTAATTTCTCTTTTGATTTTGAGGTATTGTTATTAATAGTCACTCTATTTCATTATTGTAATTTAAGTTAATAAACTAACCGTATTTATTTTGTTTCTATTATATGATTATAGAATAAATTGTCATTTTTCACTACAATTTTAGTCATGATAATTAATGACATTTGGAATTATAAAAAATATAAATTATATATGAATAAGAACTACTATTTAATCTTTTTAGATAACAAATATGAGTTAATAAAACAATTGAAAACATTGATTTAATTTGAAATACTCCAATAAATTTTAATTTTGCACTGACCAAGTTATTTTATGACTGATTGGCTTGAATATTATAGAATTACATCTAATAGAGCACCTCGTGATACATTACTCCAATGTTTGAAATTATTCAAAAAGGAGGGTGAACCAAATAATAAGAGTGCCATTGACCTTGGATTTGGATCAGGAAATGATACATTGGAATTGCTTAATAATAATTGGAATGTACTTGCCGTTGACTCTGAAGAAAATGCATCAAAATTTTTATTATCAAGGATTTCTAATTCTCATCAAGAAAAGTTGCAAATAATAACATCTGGATTTGAAAACGTAACGTATCCAAAGTCTAGCTTAATTAATGCCAGTTATAGCCTACCTTTTTGCAAATCTGAGAATTTTAAAGATTTTTGGTCTAAATTGATTGAATCATTAGTACCTGGAGGACGAATATGTGGACAACTATTTGGTATTGAAGATCAATGGAATAAAGAAAATAGAGAAAATACAACCTTTTTATCATTAGAAGAGTTTAATAAATTATTTAAAGGGCTTGAATTAGAATTTTTTAAGGAAGTTAAAGAAGATGGTAAAACTGCATCTGGTATTGACAAATTTTGGCATATTTTCCATTTTGTTGCAAAAAAGAGATCAGAAGAGATTAATCAAATCTAACTTTCTTTTGTTCCTCAATATATGCATCTAAATCAATATTCTCACTAAGAAGATCAGTTGGAATCCAATCTTGATTTTCAGTTTTTGCAATAGCATCGAAAACTTCATCTGGATCATAGCTAACTCGATATTTTTTTTCAAAATGATTTAATATTTCATAAATATCTTTTTTTAGTACTTTTAAAGCATCTATTTTAGCAATTCTATGGGTAGTTTGATATTCTGGATGATATCTCTGTGATTGATATACATCTATTATCCAAGGTTTCTCTTCAAACCAAACTATATTATGCTCACTGAAGTCTCCATGTACTATCATAGCCTTTGTAAACATGATTTCTAAATTATCCAAAATCTCATCTAAAACTTCGATTGGATCTATGTAGAACCTTTTCAAATTAACACTACCTAGTAAAGGTGCACTGCCATATTTATCACCAAGAAATTTCATTGTATAGATGAATTCATGATGAGCCACTGGGGTCGGTACTCTAACACCTCCTTCATACATGTAAGTCAAGTTAAGAAACTCTCTTCTACATAATCCTGAAGCAATACTTAGTTTACCAGTATCGGATAATTTTGATCTTGCATGTAATGAATTAAAGTTATGACTTGTTCTATGGATCCTAAACATCTTTAATGCCAAATCATTACCTTTGTTATCTTCTATCCAGTAAACACTTGCCTCTTTTCCAATTCCAATAATACCTTTGACTTTACTCGCAATTCCATCTTCTATTAGCATTTCTTCTAATTCTTGCTGAGTGAAATCAGTCAAAATTTCTTGTTCTTCAGATCTTAGATAATCTGAATTAGTATCCCCACGTTGTCTGTTTTTTTTTCTACGTGAGTGATTCCTCAATCTTTCGTTAATTTTTCTTTCCATTTTAAATTAAACCTAAAGATGATGTGTAGAATAATCTTTACGTTGTGATATTTATACGATTATTGAAATACAATTATTATTCGATTTACTTGAATTTAATTAATTAAACTGATTTCAGGTAAATGTATATAAATAAATTGTTCATATCTTATCAAACATTTCATTCTTCTACATTCACCTCTGAAATAATTATGTTTAGGACATATTAAAATCTTATTAGCCTCAATTGACTATTTGATTTGAATAATATAAAAATCAGATCATTCCCCTGCTAATTCTAACTAATCTATTATCAAAAGTATAACTGAAAAATAAATAATTTAAGATCATGATTATAGAATTAAATTAATCTATGATAACTCTATTACATTAATTATCAGTTATTCAGTTTCAGTATTAAATATCATTAAAATTATTTAATTAAGTTCAATTTATTTCATATCTTAATTTGATATGATCATATTATAATTCGTGGTAATTTATTTCTTAAATTTTCTCCTAATTACATAAATAGCCAGTAAAATTGTTAATATTGGGGAAATATATACAAATGACACACCATAAGTTGCAAATCCTTCAGAATAATTGTTATCACTTAAGATTAAGATCTCATGCTCAATCACATTAAGTCCCAAAGTACTCAACATTACCCAAACATAACCATTCTTACCAATTATCATGAGATCATCTATGGCATCGGTATCAAAATCACCAATAATCATATCATAAACTATATCAAAATCAATATCTATAGTCCATACTGGATCATTTACATAATTCATGTTAACATTGGAATAACATGCAATTGTTGTAATTGACATAACTTTAACAAAGCTGATTTCATTTGAGGTTCGACTACAAATATTGGTTGAATAAAGAACAGAGTGTCTTGCATAAGGAGCTGCATTTGAATCTAAAACTCCGCTTTGATCCATATATTTATTGGTGAAGAATGGTGACGACGACATATTGAGCGTAAATAAGTCTCCAGAAATAGTTTCACCAACTAAATATCTATCTGTTGATGCAGTTGATGGATTGTATTGAGAATGCACTGCAAAAGATCGGGTATTTTCACCTACTGGAGAAATTCCAATCATTTTATCCCTACTTGGTTGGAGAAAATCTGCAGGATCCCACGCATAAAGTAGAAATATTGATGGAAAATCATTCATTTGGTAGGGGAAGTGTGGATAATTAATTTCATTGAAATCAAATTGTAATATAAATTCATCTCCAATAAAATTAGAATCAAATTCACCCACTAAAATATCTGCTATTGGTGGCATACCAATCATTAAATCTGCATAAAATGGGATTAATGAAGCATTAAATATTCCAAACACGGATATAAATGGATTGTATGTTGTTTCCATTGAAAACAAGACTTCTAAAGTTGAGGCACCATCAATATTGCCAAAAGCAAATTTTGGATTTTGATAACCAAAATATGGATCTCTTGAGTATATGAAATTTCCATTTGATGCACCTATCATTCCAAGTATAGTAGCATATCCTGTTGTTTCACCCAATGTCATTTGCCCTTGACCTGTAAATATTATCTCTAAACCAGCAACACTTGGATTAAAATTACTTACTAAATAATCAAAATTATCCCATATACCAAATTCATTATATGTGTAATTATATGTCCATTCTATTACACCAGTTTGCATGTTTACAGCAATGAAAGTATATTCAAATGGAGCAAGTAGGTATGGAATACCATTTTGTTTGATTTCAGCAACCTGAATTCTACCAAGTAGTCTTCCGACATCATGTAAATTGAGTTCCCATAATACTTGATTATAATTCGGATCATTAAGGAGATTATAGGTATCACCCATCCCAATATAATTATCATCAGCAACTAATACATCATCAACTCCATCACTGGTTACATCTCGAAGAACATACTGAGTACGATCAGTAAATTCACTTCCCAATGCAAAGAATGGCTGTTCAGAAACAGTTGCAGGATATGTATAACTGGAATTATCAATCCCATCATGTAAGGAATAAATGTTGATACTACCAAATTTATCCCCTAAAATAGCATAATCCATTCCATTTTTACTAAATATTGCAGATGCATCTGAAATAAAGTTTGTTTTCATTCTACCCATTATAGTTCCAGTTTTAAGATCATGAAACGCAGTATAGGGGTTAACTTCTGTATTATAGGGATGTTGCCTACTGTTCACAATAAGTAAATTAACACCACCAAATAACTGAGTGTCTCCTATTGCAGGGCTATAGTATGATCTGGCATTATTTGTGGTAAAAATAGGAAATTGTTCCCAGATTGATTGTCCATTGTGACCACTAATTGCTCTCATTATCGGTTTATCCATAATTTTCGATGTAAATGAAACTATGAAATCATTAATTCCATCTTCATCGATATCTCTGACTGGAATATCTTTGGTACCACTTCGATAGTAATTTGTATCTGATATTGTAGTATTCCAAATAAGATCACCTGACAACCCACTAAAAGCTGTTAGAAATTGAAATTGAACAAGAAATATATCATCCAATGCATCCTGATTTAAATCAGAAACAACCAAGCTCTTAGGATATGAAATTGTTCCAAATGATTGAATTATCTTTGTCCAGAGTGTCACACCACTAACTCCATTCTTTAAGATCAGGGTAATGGGTATTGAGCCACCTGAAATAACTAAAAGGAAATCTTTTCTGGTGGTATCCATAAAATTACCAACTTTTACTAGCCATTGCATTTCTGTAGTTGGTGATAGATTTAAATCAACTCTATGTAATTCAGTTAAATCATTACCTGAATAAACCAAAGTAATACCTCGAGTAAGACCAACAACAATTTCTTGGTAACCACCTTCAATATAATCTAGAACCTGAACAGATCTAATTCGATTATTTAAATATGTAAATCCAAGTAATGAGGTGAAATTAACACTATTTATTAAATTTCCATTCAAAAGAGAATACAGATTAATGGTATCTCTATGTATTAGTAAAATATTTGAGGGTGCTACGCTTGAGTTTTGTATTAGATAAAAATCATTGAAATGATAATCATCAATATAATTTACATTATCTTTATTAAGTGTAGATCCAGGACTACCATATAAAGGAAAGCCTGTATTAAATATTGTACTAAAATCTTCTCCATTTAATGCCACTAAACGGCCAGAATTGACACTGTAAATAATATCATCAGTTCCATCTCCAGTGATATCTTGAGTTAAGATCTGTCGAACTTCATTAAGTGGATCAATTACAAATGCTTCATACACCGATTGTTGATATTTTGGCATAATTATATCAGTTGATTGTTCCATTGATGTGTCAATTACCTCGTAGGAATTGACCACACCTCGACTTGTCTCAATAATTAATTCAGGGAATCCATTTCCATTTAAATCAGAAATTGAGACTTCAGTAATTTCTCGATCATATTCTCTTGAAATCCATTTTTGAGTATGTAGGATATGGGTGTTGCTATTATCTGAAAATTCAAATAATACTGCCTTTTTACCACTCGCTGCAAAGATTTCATGTCGTCCATCCGCGTCTGAATCTCCGACACTGATACTTGTTGCTTTATCTATATTATACCAAGTGAAATTGCTATAAGGATTATGAACGGATGCTATGAAAACAAATTTATCTTGGAGAATATTACATTCTTGGCTTAGATACTGGTAAATCCTTGATATTAATTGACTATTTGCTCCACATAAACCAAATCTAGTAGCAGCATTTTCCATAAACACATATTCATTGTATAACATGGTAAATCCACCATTGATACCAACTGTTAGTATAGGTCTATCATTAATGAAATAGTTTATGAAATCTTGACCTAGTTCTGTTCCTATTCGATATGAATTACCTGATTGGGATACATACGGTCTCATTGCTGGATCATCCCTTCCATATGGATGACTCATGTCATAGGGTCCATTCCAAGTTAAACCATAATCATTTGACCATATCGAATATAATCCTCCAAAAGCACTTAGTGTTTGTTGATCAAAAGTAACTATTAGATTATTAGATTTTGTTTCTTGGATAATACTTGGATTAAAACTACTCATTCCTGATGAAAATGTCCTAATAGGTGAGTAATGACTCAGTATGGTAAATGATGATAGATTAAATTTAAGGTACGTGTAGAATAAATCCTTATCCATTGATAATTCTTCTGCATATAAGTTACCTGAAAAAATAATTCCTAAATCAAATATATTTACTGGATTTTCAGGATTGTTTAGTTTTGTTGCGTCTAAACTATGAATATCATAATGTTCTAACACACGACTGCCATTCGCATAAGGTGCTTTATAGTAACCATATCCAAAAACCCATCGAACTTGACCAAACATCAGAACTTGTGTGGTGGAACTAAATGCGGTATTTGTGAAGTATAAGATATCTGTTGAGTGCTTATAGTAAGTTAACATTAATCTAGATTTACCTTGATTTATTAAGAACCTAGGTGATGAACTAATATCTGATCCTTTAGGTACACTATCATAATCAATTAAGTATTCTTGATTTGACCCCCCTAATGATAATTGATTGATACTGATAATATATAATTTATCATAACTCAAAGATGTTTCACGATATCGTTTCACATAGGTAAGATAAACAGAACCAACATCTGCTGCATAGTAGAGATCAATTGATTCATATCCCATAAATAATCCATCAGGAGTTGGTGTAATCGGTGCAATAGTTAGATTTGCAGGTATAGTCCAAGATATTCCATTATCGATTGACATTACATATCTAAGTTTGATATCGGGGTAACAAGGAATAACTCCTGGACAAACAGTACCCATATAATCACTAAATACCATCAATAAATAACCACTAGACAAAGTAATTACATCATTTTCACCCAGTAAGAAAGCAGAATCTTGAGATGTCCAATAATTTCTTGATTGCATGTTATGACTTGGGTCAGATGTAATTGATTCTTGAAAGATGATTTCGTTATCACCTATGAATTCATAAATATCAATTCCTCTATCGTGAGCGATTAATAATTCTTTTTTATTATCATAATCGGCATTATCAACTGATAAATCATGAACAGTACTAAATCTTGTTGATAATTCAAAATTAGATGTATCTAACATGGTGAAGAATGAATTACCTTCCCATTCAAGAATAAATGTGAAACCATTTGCAATTTCTTGAGGATACGAATTATCTACACCACCTATGGTTAGATCTAATTTACCATCATTATCCAAATCTTCTACAAGTATAGCATTAATTTGATGATTTGGATTCATTATGTAATTCCCTGGTAAACTGTACTTACCTAGCTGGTTGTATGTTTCACCATAGAAAATCTCTTCCATGATATAAGATGAAGGCTCACTTGAAGTTAATGCAGTAATTTCAAAAATTAGCAGTGCTGAACCTGTACTAATTATTAATTCATTTCTGCCATCTGCAGTAATATCATCTCCCCAACTCAATGCAGAAACTATTATTTGATCCATGGATAGTCTGCTTAGTTGAGGTATAGTATAGAGATCTATTATAGATATCAGTTCATAGGTGTCATCATGAATATATCCAGCAGGAGTTAGAGTTGATTCAAATACAAATAGCATACTATCTGTTGCTCCAATAAATTCAAGTCGTCCATTATTATTTAGATCCATTCCTGCTATTAGATATTGTACGTGATCAAATAATGTTCTATAAAATGTACCACTAATACCGTCAAATAATTCGTGCGAATATGGTGATTCATCAGTTAGAATAGTACGATTTACATCAAAACTCTTGAATGCTCGTTTAAATGTATTATTGGTTAAATGTTCAAAAACAAACATATTGTTATTGAAATCACCAACAATTAATTCATTTTTACCATCTTGATCTAAATCAGCACTGGACATAGATAGTGTCCAATCCTCCAATTCTTCTTCATTATCCCATGTATCGAAAATATGAAATCCAAAGTTAATACCACTATACAGGCTATTAGAATAAAGTAGATTAATATCAACTCTCTTGACTTCTGGATATGTTGCCACCATGAATGATAGTGGTTGATCGTATGATGCAATAAAGCTGGTTAATCTACCTTTGAAAATATTTGTATCTGATAATACCTTAAACATAATTAATTTTGATGGTTGTTCTGTTTGATAAATTGGATGATATCCGAATATAGGATCAAAGCCAGCTTCACCAAAATCATAGTTTTCCCATAATAAAATTGGATCTGTATATCTATTAACTCTGAAATTCGAGTCTGGATCATTATTATTGATCGCTTTTGATTTTTCTACCCATACTGGATCATCTCTAGTTCCTATATTTTCCCAGTAAGTTACACCATAGGAAATCTTATCAAAACCAAAAAATGCAGTTTGATATCTAGCAAAACCTAGTACAAGATCAAAATCGCCATCTCCATCAAAATCAACAGGATTTGCATTCGACCAAACTCTACCTTTTGCATTATCGTTAATATCTTGGAAATAATTACCCTTATACATGTAGTTCATTATTTCATATGAGTTATTGCTACCTGAATAAGCAGGTGTAATTAAATCACCTGTGGTAATATTACGTGAATAGATAGTTTCTAGGAGGTGAATTTTACCATTGGTAAGAATTAAATCATTATTGGAATCACCGATAAAATCAGCACCAGCCATTTTAGGCATCCATGTAGACTGTCGTAGAACACCCCAAAGTTGACCTGTTAACTCAAGGTCACTGATAGTCAGCCCAACGCCTTGTTTATTGTATCGTACAAATTTACCATTTGTATTACTATCAATATACCAAAGTGTAAAATCAATCTCTCCACTTGCAGCAGAATAAGTGTCAATACCTAAATTGGCAGTAGTTCCATTCCATTCACCCACAACTAACCAATAAGCATTGGTACGGGGAAGAATATTATTTGTTGCACTTGCTATATCAATTAAATTCACATCATTTGCAATTAATGATGTTGTAAAGTATCTGATATTAGCTGCTTTTCGTGTATTAATATATGTTTGTACTTGATTCAACACAGATGCAGTTAATGATGCATCATATACTGGAGCAGAAAATGTTGAACTTTGACGATATAATAATAAGTTTCCTGTGGTTGAGGAAATAATATATTCCATATTGTTTTCATACAGATAATTATAGAAATTACCTGCTGAATAGGATAGAATATCACCACCGCCTGCAGAACCAGGAATACCTGCATCTAAGTTTAATTCAAATGATTGAGAATTATGTCGAATAAATGCTGGAAATCTACCGACTTTGTTCATTATCTCTAAATCGAAGATATTCTTTTCTAATTTCCATCTTTCATCTTGCCAACTATCCCACTTAATTTGATATGTTCCACCATTTAATGTTGAATTCCATATTATACCAAGAATTACCCCATCTATAGTACCAATAAATCCAACAGTTCTTGGTGAAAGTTCATTTTTGAATCTTAATTGTCCAATTTCTGTAGATTGTGCATTGTTTAATGGTTTGTATATAGTTCTACCATATATTCGATCTAATTCAAACATACCACTCATTACTTCTACTTTGATATATCTGATAAAATCAATACCAAATTCATTGAGTATATGATCTATATCTACAAAATAACTAGACGAAGAGGTACCATTTGTAAGTTTATTAGTAGCAATATAATAATAGTTGAAGTTATCTTGAGAGATAGATATATTCAACTGTGTTTTATCAGTTGAACTACTGGTATCAATTCTAAGATCCCATAAGTTTGTAGGTCCATTTCCTGCAACTTCTTCATCAGCACCAAAATCATATATTGCCCATGCTCTATTTAGTCTAGAATCAAATACTGTATAACTACTATCGCGAGTACGCGAATACGTATTGTAAGGATTTATTGAATGAGCTCCGGGATTAGCCAAAGGTTCTAAATCACCATTAAATGATGTATATACATTATTATGCAGAAATGATGAAGAATTAATCATTTTATCTAATAGATTATCTAATCTGTAAAAGTCACTTGGGTTGCTTTCCCATGTTTCCAATGATCTTTGGATTCTATATGTGTGTAGATTGTTGTTCCTTTTATCTAATACATAGACACCTTGCCCTTGAGCAGCTATTAAAACTTCATTTTCACCATCACCATCTAAATCACCGACAGACATATCTGATATTGGACGTTTAAACCGATCTCCAGTGTCCCAAATTTGCTGATAACTATTATCCTGAGTAATTGGAAAAGGTACACCTTCAACCATTATTGTAGTTCCATTGTTTTCTACAACAATTATCTTACCCGATTTTAATCCTACAATTATATCTTTTAATCCGTTAGTATTGATATCAGTAACTTCTACAGAGTATATGTAATCTTCAACTGGTAGGTTAAATACTTCAGTAAACTCTATCCAATGTTCTTGTTGGAATGGATAACCACTATGTTCGGTATATTCAAACCATCTTATTGTATCTCCGGTTGCAACAATTATATCGTCTCGTGCATCTCCATCAGTGTCATCTATTGCTAAATCAAATATTCTACCAAGTCGGTTTGATTGCCAAACCAAATCAAATCTATTTTCCATATTGGTTATTGGATCGTAAAGATGATTTTGTTCAAAAATGTATATTACTCCGTCTTCACCACCCGCAATGAGTTCAAGCAAGCTATTGTGATCGGTATCTGCAAAGTCTAATGTCATAACATCGGATTGAAAAACACCACCACCAACTTCCCAAACTAAATCATACACATCTTCGATTGTGTTCCATTTATAAATATGTATTTCATCATCATATAAATATCCTCCAGCAAGAGCCATCATAGATCCATCATCAGTTGTGGCAACAGCATGTATTGCTGCTTTTGTTAACCAAGGATCCCATTTTACATTGTACTCATTTTGATTGTCATTTAAGAAATCACCCATATTCTGATTATTTGGATATCCTGCGTTTGGATTACTGTTCTGTGAATTATCATTAATTCCATTTGCATTATCGTGTGATTCAAAAATATCTGATTCTATTGCAATAACACTTGGAATTGCTCCAAATATACTACAAATAAATATCGTAATAATTAAATTTGTAAAAATTTTAGTATTTTTCATATTAATCTCCTCCTTGATCTTGAGAAGCTGAATTACCAGTATCTCCGGTGCTATCTGAACCAGTTGAAGTATCAGTAGATGATTTCCTGAATGGATTCTTAAACTTACCAGCTCGTTGAGCAGCAACAGCACCAGCGGTAACTGCAACAGTTCCAACAACTGCAGCAACTGTTTGTACTGTAGTTGGAATTCGTATAGAAAAGTTAACTGAAGTTACAACAACTTCACCATTTGTTTTTGAAGCAAATACTTCAATTGTGTAATTTACTTTACCCTGTATATTCGGGAATTCATATTCTGCAAGATAATGTGAATTCATTGCAGTATCATATTCAAGTGTATGATTTCCACTTAATAGAGTTCCATTAGAGAATTTCATTCTGAACCAAACACCATTATAAATTAAACCTGCTTGTACTTCGATAGGTAGCTTTGGATTGATTGCAAAGAAATAATCTTTTGATTCTGGACTTATAATATCCAAACGATCAACATTTAGATCAAGAGTAAACTCTACTACTCTGATGACCGTGCTACCATCATTTTTTATTGCTGTTACTTCTAATTCGTATGTACCATTTTGCAATGGTAAAGAGAGATAAGCACCTTTCCAATATCCTGGTTGATCAACCTCTTCATACATTGGATGTCTTTCACTCCATTCCTGAGTATCTGTTAAAGAGAAGCGATAAGTCATGGTATTTACCTCTGAAGTAGAATCAAATGCAATTACCGGTATTGCATTAGTTGAATATGTTTTGGATACTGGTGATAAAATTACTATTCTCTCCAATTCAGCAAAACATGCATTCATCTCTGAAGAAGTAGTTGTATTATCCAATGGATTTGCACCACAAAGATACTCTAAGGTATCTGAATAGGTGTCATCATCTGTATCCCAATCTGCGGGATCAGTTCGAAGTTCATAGACTTCCATTCCATCAAATAATCCATCTCGATCACTGTCTGGTTCAAAAGGACCACCTCCCTCTGATGATTCAATTGTACCGTAGATATAGTATTCTTCACCATCATATAAACCATCATTATCAGAATCAATATCCATACCATCCAAGATTTCATTGCTATTCATATCAGGATTACGTGGATCCATATTATAAAGAAATACTTCTGCACCATCAGGAAGTAGATCACCATCAGAATCGGAATTATTTGGATCTGTTGTAATTAATTCACTTGAACTACTATCATTTGGATAATTAAAACCATTTAATTCTTCATAATCTGTTAATCCATCTCCATCAGTATCATTTTTAATGGGATTTGTATGATAAATCTCTAGTTCATCATAATCTGAAAGCGTATCATTGTCGGAATCTATTGATGAAGGATTTGTTGCATATACCTCTAATTCCATTCTATCATCTATGAAATCTCCATCACTATCTGCATTAACGGCGGAAGTATTAAAAGGAGAATACAGATAATAACCGATGTATGGATTCAAGAGTGTAGTCATGTTCGCAATAACTAATTCTTTACCATCTATCAATAAATCACCATCTGTATCATTGGATAAAGGATCAAGTGGTATAGCGTCCATACCGGGTATTAATCCTCGACCTAACCATAATTCCCAACCATCTTGAATTCCATCTAAATCAGTGTCTCTTCGGGTTGGATCTGTACCTAATGCCCATTCATCACCATCACTTAATGGTTGACTCATTTCTCCATATTGATCTGGCCATGTAATTGAATCATCGTCAGTATCCCATTTCAATGGATCTGTATATATGGTATAGATGATTCCATTTTGTGTGTAATTTAAACCACGAACTTCATCACCATCAAATAATCCATCATCATCAGTATCCAC
>Ga0224506_10002044_pt1 | contig 14017 bp, 14 predicted proteins | sample SF_Jan12_sed_USG_2_FD_169108 | JGI IMG/M metagenome (GOLD analysis project Ga0224506, IMG submission 169108) | Sediment microbial communities from San Francisco Bay, California, United States - SF_Jan12_sed_USGS_8_1 | ecosystem: Environmental > Aquatic > Marine > Sediment | place: USA... | reverse complement strand
CGAACCGCTTGTTACGAAAAGAGAAAAAATGGCGGTGCGTGGACGAGGTGAAGCCCGGCAAAAAATGGCAAAAAAAGGGTTGACGCAAACTGAAGAAGAGGTAACTGAAAAAGGTCAAGCAGCGGTTGATGAACCAGAAGTATCAGTGACCGCAGAAAGACCAATTTATGTGGAGAAAGAAAAAGCGATTCGAACGCTTGCCGCAGCCGCACCAAAAGAATCAGCAAAAGTTGAAGAGGAAAGTATTGCAAATCTAATTGTGACTGATTTAGACAAGAGGGCTAAACCAGGTGTTGAGCCAAAGGTAGCACGCTATTTTGTCGTGGGTGGAGAACCCGAGCCGATTGAAATTGCAAAACCAAAATATCCAGAATCGGCGCAAGAAAAAAAACTCGAAGGAGAGGTTGTAATCAAAGCGGTGGTTGGTACTGATGGGCAGGTTGAATATGCCGAGATTTTGAAATCATCCGGTTATGGAATCTTAGATACCGCAGCCTTGAAAGCAGCTCAGGAATCGAAATTTAAACCTTTAATACAAACAGGTAAAAAAATCCGAGCCTGGACAACAATTACTTTCCGATTTCCATTCCCTGAAAAGTAAACTACTGGACGCTTGACGTTGAACGCTGCACGCATCACGCCCGAATCGGGCATTTAGCGTTAAGCGTAAAGCACTCTGCGTGATTGCGTAAAGCGTATTGCGTCATTATCTTAATCCTTCTAAACTTATTTTCTCCACCAGGGTCCCAATTTCACACCACCATATATTGGCAAACCATATTTCTTGATTGGTTCTTTTGGGTCGCCTCTTGATATTACTACAAACTGACCATAAGATACATTAAAAAACCAATCTTCTATCTGCTCATTAATCTTTACCTTCAATTTTACCATGTATGCTATTCTGTTTATCACTTCCTTTACCCTCTTTCCTTCCAGGAAAGTGATTTGGGGAAAGGATAGGAGTTCTTTTTCCAAAACTCCCTCTAATCCAGTAACCGCCTCATTTCCTAACGCCATTATCACAAATGCTTTGGCAAGTGAAATTATATTCCTATCATTTAATTTAAGACCTTTCTTGTCAAGCAACCGATTAAATTCTTGAGGCATATAATAACAATCATCATCCGTAACAACCATCAAATATACAAATGGTTCTTTTGACAAAGTTCCAGCATATAATCCTTTATAAAATCGGGCATTGGAGTAAAGGTTGTTCAGCAGCGATATTCCCTTAATTTCGCTAAGCCTAAGGAGTCCTATAACCATTTTCCTATCGTTATCCTTACCCATATCCTGTAGGACATTTTTTATTATCGGAGGGATTAGATATTGAGTCGGAAGCTGCGCTAAAACCGCTCTAATCTCTTCGGCTGAAAGGACTTGCAAAGTGGACCCTACCTTTTCTAGCTTTGGCTTTTTTCCCCATGCCACTGCCAAACAAAAGGCAAGCAGAATTGAAAGCCCGACCAGGGCAGGTTTATAGTTTTTTATCTTTACCGGCATTGCTCCTCCTCTCCTGGTTTAGATTTTATACCCATTAAAAAATTAATCATTAAAACCGAATTTTTACTTTTATCAAGCAGTATTCAATGTAAAAAAGAGCACTGGTTTATTTCTTAAGATATTTACTGACCCTTTTTTTCATATCTTCGTAATGGGTGCCGCGCCAATAAATCTTGCCGCAATCCGGACAACAATAGAATCTTTCTTGCGTCCGATAGACGTAAAACGGAACTTCTGATTTTATGCTCTCCTTTTCTCTTTCCACCAGAACCGCATTACAATCAAGGCAACGAGTCATCGGATTGAACGCTAAATTGGGAAAAGCTTCTAAGACTTGCTGAACCTGCTCGGCTACTTTTTCGCTCTCGATAAAAAATACCGATTCTTTGTCTTTTAATTTTGTATTTCGGGTCAAAAGAATACGTTGTCCATTCTTAGCTTTTTTCAGGGTCTGCTCGGAATTTGCTTCTTTCTGATAGGCGCAATCAATTCCCAATAATCTTAATTCCCGAGCTAATTTGCCTAACATGAAATCACCTAATAAACGCAACAATACTATTTTATTCTCTTTCTAATTGGTAATCAAGTGGAAAAAACTTGACAAAAGCAAAAATTTAGATTATAATAAACATCTAATTAGCAAAGGAGGGAAATGGAGGGTTTTCATCGTTTAGAATGGATGGATTATTACGTCACTCAAAATTCACCTGGTGTATATCTTCTCTCAAATGACGGCGAAGTGGTTTTAGATATCGGTCGGTCCGACAATGATATCGCCACTGAACTAAAGGCTATGATCCATTCTCCGCGTGGCATCGAATCTAAATATGCCTATTTCTGGTTCAAATATGCGGATAATGCGTTTGAGGCTTATCAATTGCACTGCAAACTCTGGCACCATCATCGTCGTAATGGTTCGGATACGCATCCACGTCCGCCCCAGGGTGAAAATTGGTTTTGTCCGGTTGATGGCTGTGAATTCCATGGACTAAAAGAAGGGTAAAAAAACCCAATCCAAAAAGCCTTGCCTGTAACCATTGGGTTGCCGGCAAGGTTTTTTTTAATAAGTAATTGATAAAATCAGAAAATCCGATAAAATTTCTATCATGCTTCGAAAATGGCAATTTCTGTTTTTTCTTATTACCTTACTAATTTTAAGATGCCTGCCTCGTGTCAAACCGGTCCAGTTTCCGGCTGAACCTGAGGTGAAAGTTGCTTTATTAACCGGACAAGCCCGAGTCGGAATAAGCGCTACCGCACCATTTACAGTTTACGCTGGTAATGAAAAAAGAACCATCCCTTCAGGTGCGATATGCCGGATTTCCCATTATAATACGATTACGGTTCAGGGTGCGGTTTGGCTGAAAAAAGCCAATTTTCCGATTCAAATTAAATCAGAATCAACCGGATTAATTACCATCGGAAATAGAAGATATCGTGGCTATTTAGAGGTGAGAAAGGACCAGGCAGGACAACTGACTATTATTAATGTCCTACCCTTAGAAAAGTATCTGTTTGGTGTTGTGCCGTGTGAGATTGGGAGAGTTAAGGATAAGACATTTGAGGCAGTAAAAGCGCAAGCGATTGCGGCACGAAGTTATACGGTCAGCCATTTTGGCTGGTTTGAACATCAAGGGTTTGATGTGTTCGCCACTTATCTTCGTGACCAGGAATACCGGGGTGCAGGATTCGAAACCGAAATGACAACCAAAGCGGTTCTTGCCACATATGGCATAGTAGCAGTTCATCGGAATCAGGCGATTGAGGCAAAGTATCATTCGACTTGCGGAGGTTTTACGGTCGGGACAAAAGCACCTTACTTGCGTGCCCATCCGGATACACCAGGTCACCGCAAAGGGAAAAAACCATTCTGCTCTAAATCGCCGCATTTCCTCTGGCGAAAAAAATTGAGCCATGCCGAATTGGTTGCTGTCCTAACCAAGATTTTGCCTGATATTAAACCTCAGCCGAAGATAAAATCAATAAAATTGGAAACCGACCGACATTCGCAACGTAACCGGTTCGTTCAGGTTAGAATCGGTCGAGCTCGATATAAGATAAAATCAGAGGTGCTGCGACAAGCCTTAGATTTAAAAACTAATTTCTATTCGGTCAAGTTAACCCGACGTTCGATTAATTTTATTGGTCATGGCTATGGTCACGGCATTGGATTATGTCAGTTTGGTGCCCTGGAAATGTCGAGAAGGGGTTATTCGTGTGAACAGATTATAAATCACTATTATCCGGGCACGAAACTGAAAAGAATATATTGATTTACTAAACCCAACTCTGGGTCAAAGCCAAAATTAGAATACTAATAAATTTTGAATTAAAGGATGAAAGCAACGATTTCTATTTTGTGGCAGCAATGATGAAGTAAAGAGTTATTCTTTACTTCATGGAATGAGGACCGCTGCCGCGATAACGGTAGTCCAAGATCCCCGTTTGTCGCCGATTGCGGTCTGGGTGATGTTGAGCGTCCGCACAATCTTGGTTGAAATTTTCCAGATTTCTTTCCGTTCATCGTAACTGATGTTAGGGTCAAATTCAACCCCTAAGGTCGTGGCAAGCATTTGGGCAGCTAAATCTTCGGCATAATCACCGGCTTTTTCATCGGTTTCGCCATAAGAATGATATTCGGAAAGATAACCGTACTGATTCTTTTCTTTAGGCACGGCAACGCCAATCGAAGCAGAAATCAGTCGGTGCGGTTCATTACTTTCATTCTGGCTCATAACACAATGGATTATTTCACCTGGTGATAGATATTGAAGACCACGCGCCTTAGAGATTATTTTGGCATTTGGCGGGAAAATACTTGAAACTCGGACAATGTTATAGGAAGCGATTCGGGCATCGCGCAGTGCCGCCTCAAAACTGGAAAGTCGGTCGCGGTGTCGGCCAACACCCTTGGTTAGAAAGATTTTTTTCGGTATCATCTTTAGTTTTCTACGCCGTTGAATATAGGGCAACGGCAATTAAACCGATTTTCTTCAGTTCAATTCTTAAGAAAATCGGAATGGAGCAGACCAGATTTGAACTGGCGACCTCCAGAGTGCGATTCTGGCGCTCTCCCAACTGAGCTACTGCCCCTTTGTTTCGAGCAAATTTAAAATTCCGCAATGGCTTGAAATTCATGTTTGTTATCCTAGATATTTCTCGATTTTAATCTCGAAACGCAAAATCTTACGGAAATCGTCCGGTTTACAATCAAGCTTACCAACTACCGTTATTGGCGCAGCTGGAATTATCGAATTGCCAGTACTCAAAGGCGTTGGGCCAAAAAATAAGCAAAGGGCATGACCCTCGGGCCAGTAGGCGATATCGCCAAGCTTTACCTCGGTCACCGGCACTTCGTTTTCTAATTTTACCGGTGCGTAGAAATATATTTCCTGACCCCATACTTCACCGCGGCTTTGAAACGGTAGCACCCTGAAGATTTCAGCCGCGGTTTTAGTATCGTTCAAGGTGCCGCGGAAATTAAAACCACCGATGTTTATTTTGATCTTTTTAATTTCGGGTTGTTGCATCTTTCGAATTGAATCTTAATTAAATAATTTTCTTTGTCAATCGAAAAACTTTTTGAAGTGGAAATTATTGACAAACCGATATTTTTTGCTATAATATATTTACTAACCGCCATTTATCCCACGAAAAAAGATTGAAGGATACCAAATCGGGGTATGAATTAAAAACCTTTACAGGGAAAGGAGCAGGAAATGAGCAGGAAAGCCATAATTCTATTATCCGTGGTGATGTTTTGCCAGTGTCTATTTGGCACCTCAGGTTTGGGCGGGGGCAGAGGGTTATTTCGAATCCAGGATGCCCAGAATGAAGGTCCAAATATGTTATCAATCTCATCCCGATTTATGTTCCGACGCGATAATTTAGGTTCGCTGCGCCAGTACCGTGGTCCATTCTTTGCACCAGAATTTAGTTACTCACCGTTAAACAATTTAGAGTTCTTTGGTTCGATTGCAGGAAACTTCACCTATCAATCGGTTCCGGATAAAGATTATCATTATGATTGGCACGGTGAAATCTTTGGTTCAAAGGTGTCGTTTCTTGATTTGCCGGTAGCAAAATTCGGTGTGCTCGGCTTTGTTAACCTTGCCCGAAAAAATAAAGTCTTTTTGGATTCAGCGATGATTCCGGGTCCTGGGTACCGAGCCCTGGTGACACTTGATTTGGCTGATGCTTTTCTTACTTTGCCAACCTTTACTTTAAATGGCGGCGAGACATTTGGCGAGGATAGGGTGATTTTCCTTGGTTGCGGCACCGAAATGGCAACCAGACTTTTCCGGGTTTTTCTTGAAGCATCAACTGAGCAGAAATGGGGTGAAGCAATTTTCGGCAATAGTGCAAAAATTCGAATCACGCCTGGTATCCGTGCCCGTTTTCCGTTTGGTTTAGGGCTTGAAGGCGGTGTCGAATTCGGTTTGACCGCTGCCACACCGGACTATGTAGCAATTTTAGGTATAAACTACACTGGACCACTAATCCCGGCTCGACCCCAGGCATTTGGGACAATAACCGGTAGAGTGGTAGATGCTTTAACCGGTGCGCCAATCCCGGCTCAAATCAAAATGTTAAAATATCGTCTTGGCTCGGTTCGTAACGACCCGAAGACCGGCGTTTTCACGATTCGGAATGTTCCGGTAGGAGTAACCGTGGTCCAAGTCCAGAACAGTTTGTTTCATAGTCAGTCTTTACCTTTGACCATAAAAGAGGATGAGGTTACTGCCGCCAATTTTGAGTTGAAAAAGATTCATGTTTCGGGCAGTTTTGCCGGGATGGTTACCGACGCAAAAAATGACCAACCATTACAAGCGAGTATCACGATACAAGGCGATAAGATTATTGAAATTGAATCGGACCCTTTTACTGGATTTTTCCAATTGGAAAATATACCAGTTGGTGTTCATACCGTATATACTAAAAAAGACGGCTACTCTTCGGCGATAGCCTTATTAGAAGTTAAAGAAAACGAAAGTACAATAAAGAACTTTAAATTAGTAAAGGCCGGCACACGAATCGTTCTGCACGGTCTAAAATTTAATTTCGATAAGGCGACAATCAAACCGGAATCTTATTCGATTTTGGACGATGCGGCAAAAATCTTACTGGAAAATCCTAATATTAGTGTTGAAATTCAGGGTTATACCGATTCCAGTGGTAGTTATGAATATAACCAAAGACTCTCGTTAAAAAGGGCATATGCGGTAGTTAATTACATTGTGCAAAACTATGGGGTCAATCCGGTAAGACTTCTTGCCAAAGGTTTTGGTGAAATGAATCCAATTGCACCTAATGATAGCAAAGAGGGTAGAATCATGAATCGAAGGGTAGAATTCTTGGTCCTAGAACATAAAAAGTAAGAGCCGCAACTATCGGATAGCAATAAGCATTTAAAAATACATTTCGTAAGGCATAAAGTCCCCGCTTATCGATTTTAATCTGGACAGGTAATCCTCATTCAATAGAATGTAGCCTGTGTTGAATGTAATCCTTCTCGGTATTACCAGCCTTTTAACTGATGCGAGTACCGAGATGGTTTATCCTTTAATTCCCTTATATCTTTCAGCCCGACTCGGTGCCAGTCCAGCGATTATCGGCTTGATCGAGGGAATCGCCGAGAGTTTGGCAAGCCTCTTAAAAGTCTTTTCCGGCAATTTATCGGACCGGATTCGAAGGCGTAGACCCTTAGCAATCTTTGGTTATAGCTTCTCAAGCATAGGCAAATTGATTCTCTATTTGGCTAATGCCTGGGGAGGAGTATTAATAGCAAGGGTAGTTGACCGATTCGGCAAAGGTGTAAGAACCGCACCGCGTGATGCCTTGATTGCCGATTCTACCCCATCAAACAAATTGGGTATGGCATACGGTTTACACCGGGCAATGGATACGATTGGAGCCGCAATCGGGGTCACATTGGCAATAATCCTTATGAGAATGAGCCAGAGCAATTATCCTAAAGTCTTTCTGTTTGCCTTGATTCCAGCGCTTTTAGGTGTCTTTTTCCTGTTTTTTACTAAAGAGAGACTAATGCCCAATAAAGTCGACAAAAAACAGCCTTTACTTAACTGGCGGGTCCTGCCCAGGCGGCTTAAATTTTTCCTGCTGATTATATTTTTATTTGCCTTGGGTAACTCTTCAAATCAATTCTTATTGCTGCGTGCCAAAGATCTCGGTTTTTCCATATTCTCAGTTCTCTTAGTCTATCTTTTTTATAACCTTATGTTCGGCATCTTTGCTTTTCCTATTGGAAAATTTTCCGACCGTATCGGCAGAAAAAAGGTATTAATCATCGGATACTTAGTCTATGGCTTAGCCTATTTAGGTTTTGCGGTTGCATTTAAGCCCGAAATGGTTTGGTTGCTTTTCGGCATCTATGGTCTTTACAGTGCATTTACCCAAGGTGTTGAAAAAGCATTAGTTGCAGAGATTGCACCGGAAACGATACGGGGCACAATGATTGGTTTACATGCAACCGTGGTTGGAATCGGTCTTTTTCCAGCTTCGCTTCTGGCTGGTTTGCTTTGGAATATTTGGGGGGCTTCAGCACCTTTCTATTTTGGCGGTGTGCTTGGTTTTATTTCAGCCCTGGGCTTGGCTTTGGTTTTATAACAGTCATTTGATTAATATGGCAAATAAGTCCTTAAATTATAAATGCTTATATTTAAGAACATGAAATGATATGAAACCCAATTAAAATTAGCAAAATCAAGATTAAAAGTCGACTGAAATAGTGTTAAGTAATTAATTTTAAAGACCTTATAATAATTTATGTAATATATCAATAATTTTTGGCTAAAATTTGGCTAAAAGGTCTTGACAAGATTAAAAAGCGTGCTATATTTACGGGTTGAATTTTAAGGTTTCAGTAATCGTTCCCGCCTATAATGAAGCTCTGAATATCGATATTTTGCTTGAGGAATTGTCAAAAGCGTTAAGCCAAGAGTATGAAATCATTATTATTGATGATGGCAGTAATGACGAAACTTATGCAATAGCCGAGAAAGCAAGGTCTAAGTACCCATTTCTACGAGTTGCACAGCATAACCGAAATCTGGGCAAGACCCAGACGATAATCACTGGTGCCGCAATTGCCTCAGGTGATATTTTGGTTGTTTTCGATGCCGATTTACAGTTTGCATCCTCGGATATTCCACGCCTTATCGAAAAGATTGACCAAGGAGCCGATGTCTGTGTTGGCTGGAAACAAGGGAAATACGAAAAATGGCTGGTCTCTTCGATTTACAATTATTTAGCTCGTAAAATCTTTAAGCTTGAAGTACATGATATTAATGCGGTCAAAGCATTTCGTAAAGAGGTGCTTGAGCAAATTGAATTGCGTAAAGATTGGCATCGCTATATCGTCCCATTGGCTGCGGTCCGGGATTATCGAATAACCGAAATTCCAGTGAAACTCTATCCCCGGAGATTTGGCAAGCCAAAATATCAGAGCCCGTTTCGAATCCTGATTGGTTTCTTCGATTTACTGGCGGTCGGGTTTCAAATGACATTTATGCGTAAGCCAATGCTATACTTTGGAGCCATCGGCACCGTTTCAATTTTTTTGGGTTTTGTGATTGGCATAATAACCGTCATTTTGCGGCTATTGGGGCATGGTTTTCGTCCACTACTATATCTGGTGATACTCTTAATCATCGGAGGTTTAATGCTATTTGCCCTTGGTTTTTTAGGCGAGGCAGTAGCGACGATAACCGACCGATTGGAAAAACTGGTTAAAAAATCTTGATGAAGCACATTTTTAATATCTTAAGGATTGTCATTGCCCTTGCCCTTTTAACCTGGCTTTTGTCCAAGGTGAACCTCAAAGAATCGATTTCACAAATGCGTAGTGCCCATCCTCTTTTCCTGTTGCTTTCGGTTATCACCTTTCTGTTTCTGATTTTAATTTCGGTCTGGCGCTGGAAAATAATCCTTAATGCTCGAAATCAACATTTTGCCACTGGCTATCTTACCAAAGTTTATTTCGCCGGCTGGTTTTTCAATAACATTTTACCGACCTCGATTGGGGGTGACGTAATTAGAGTCATTTATAGTATAAAGGAAAACAATAAAACCTTAGCTTTTTCTGCCACCTTTGTTGACCGTATGATTGGTTTTGTTGGACTATTCTTTTTTGCCCTTTGTGCCTCGTTCTCGTTATTAATCCTGAGACGTCAGACCAGTTTTCTTGTGTTAAATATTTTCGGATTCTTGATTTTACTATTGATTGTTCTCATTTTATTCTCGGACCGCGCGCATCGAATGTTCTCAAAAATTTTTGGCAGAATCAAAATATTCCGCATCGGAGAGATTTTTGAAAAAGTTTATGCTACGGTTAAAGAGTATCGAAAATTCAAAATGGCTTTGTTCTTGAGTTTTTTATTGTCGCTTCTGTTACAAGCCGACTTTGCTTTAACCTGGTATTTTGCCGGTTATGCGGTTGGTGCGAAAATTTCGGTCCTCTATTATTTCCTCTATATTCCAATCATCGGTCTACTGACAATGATTCCCTTGTCGATTGGTGGACTCGGCATTCGGGAAAATTCCTTTGTCGCATTTTTTAGTAACCTGGGTCTAGCTGAGACCATAGCAACTTCAACCTCGCTGCTTTTTTTAATCATTAATTTTATCTATGCCATAATTGGCGGAATAGTTTTTCTATTTTTAAAACGTAGAAAAGAGATAAAAAAGGAGGGTTATGATGTTACCTTTGCCCAGACCAAACCTGGCGAATGTAAAACCCTATAAACCCGGTAAACCGATTGAAGAATTAATCCGGGAATTAAAGCTTAAGGGTGAAGTAATAAAACTGGCTTCCAATGAAAATCCCTTAGGTGCCTCACCAAAAGCGATTGCCGCAATACGTAAGTTTATCGCCGAGAGCTATCTATATCCGGATGATAACGTCTATTATCTGCGCCAAGCTTTAGCAAAAAAATTTAAACTCGACATGGATTGGGTCATGGTTGGTGACGGTTCGGTAGAACTCATCTATTTAGCCTGTCTTGCTTATCTTCGCCCAGAAGACGAGTTATTAGTCAGCGAGCACTCGTTTATCATTGCTAAGATTGGTGCCAGGGTGATGGACAGTAGAGTGACCGAAATCCCACTTAGGGATGACTATACCCATGATTTGAGTCGAATTCTTAAATCGATTAATTCGGCAACAAAAATTATCTATATCGATAATCCAATCAACCCGTTAGGCACAATCGTTAAAAAACGCGAACTCGGGCAATTTATTGAACAGGTGCCAGAGGATGTTTTAGTGATTCTGGATGAAGCCTATTATGAATACATTGCTACCAAGGACTATCCGGATTCGATTAAATACTTAAGAAATGGTAAGAATGTGATGATCCTTCGCACTTATTCTAAGATATATGGTTTAGCCGGCTTACGCTTAGGTTATGGACTTTCTAAACCCGAAATTATTGCGAATCTTATGAAGGTGCGATACCCTTTCAATGTTAACCGTCTGGCTCAGATCGCCGGCATTGCCGCTTTGAAAGATTTGCGACATGCTCAGCGTTCTCGAAAAATTAACGAAGCCGGTAAAAAATTTCTATACCCAGAACTAAAGAAATTGAAACTGTTCTTCATACCAACCTATGCCAATTTTATCTTTGTCAGCTTTGTTGAAGATTCGCACGTGATTTACGAAAGACTACTACGCCTTGGAGTAATAACCCGAACCGTTAAAGAATATGGTTTTCCTAATGCCTTGCGAATAACCATCGGTACACCGGCCCAGAACCGCAGGCTGATTGAGGCATTGAAACAGGTCGTAAGGCGATAATATAGTAATATTAAAAAAATCAAAAATAGTTCCAGTTGTTTAATTTTTGATTTAATCTAATCCTAGTCAAAATAACCTTTGAAAATTTTTAAAATAACCGGTGAATTTTTCCTCGCCGTATTAAAACGAACTGCTTTTTCCTTCCTTGATTTAATGAAAATAATTGTTCCGGTTTATACGATGATGACGATTCTCTCTTATACACCGGTAATTAAATTTTTAGCCGATTGGCTGAAACCAGCGATGAAAATATTCGGCTTGCCGGGTGAAAGCGCCCTGGCTTTAATCCTTGGCAATTTTATCAATCTCTATGCCGCAATCGGGGTTATTCCACTGCTCCATCTTACACCCTGGCAAACGACAACGATTGCACTGATGCTTTTGACATCTCACAGCCAATTATTAGAGACTTCGGTCTTCTTCAAATTGAAAACCAGGGCGATATTCCTTTTGATTTTACGGCTATCAGTTGCAATTATGGTTGGTCTGCTCTTGGCTTTAAGATGAATATTAAAAATTATTTCGTAGGCTTATTAAATTTGGGTTGGAAAATTTTTGCCATACTCTTTCTGATATTTTTATTTCTGGAATTAGTCCAGCGGCTTGGGCTGCTGGCTAAGGGAAATAAAAGAATCGCTCGAGGGGTTCGATTTTTAGGATTCAGTGAACAGGCGGTTGCTCCGCTTTTAGCCGGAATCTTTTTTGGTATCCTTTATGGCGCCGGAGTCATCGCTGACCTGATAAAAAAACAGGGGGTTAATAAAAAACAGGTCTTATTGGTTTCTGTCTTTTTAGCGATGTGCCATGCGATTTTCGAAGACACCGGTTTATTTTTAGTGCTCGGCGCCAATATCTTCTGGCTAACCGTGCCGAGATTAATTTTAGCATTTGGTTTAGTTTTTCTTACCAACCAGGTTTTCGCCGAATGAACCATAATCCTTTTTATGGCTCAATCAACAAACAGCCGGGATTCAATTCTTGAAATATTTACCGAATTTATTTATAATAAGGTATCTTTAATGAAAAAGACAAAACGGGGTTATCCCCTTTCAATTACACCTAATTTTATCGAGGATTTTCGCGCCATAGCTCATCGAATATTCCATTACGCCAATAGCGGTTTATTTAGAGATGAATTCATGCGCGAATGCTCAAAGATTCTTTTAGATTTCTCGGGTTGTGATGAAGTCGAACTTTGGGTAAAGGAGCATAATAAATACTATCAAGGTAAGGTGGAAAACCGCGCGAAAGGATTATATAAATTCGGCACGGTGCCGATATCACAACCAGAAAATGATAAAACCGCGACTGCGCCAAAAAGTTTCAGTTTAGAAGATTTATGTCATAATATTATCCTCGGTCGTCGATGTACTACTTCTCCATTTTTTACCAAGAATGGCAGTTTTTGGACCAGCGATACTAAAAAACCGGTCCAACTCAATTTCGGCACCAACCAATCCGCCTCAGGCGGACAAACCTATAATCTGGGCAACAATCAATATAATTCACTCGCGCTTATTCCGGTTACGGTTTCTAATGAAATCATCGGACTGTTACAATTGAAGAGCCAACATTCAAATTATTTTAAAGAAGACGAAATCAATTTTTTTGAGGGCATTGCACAAATTTTGGGCGATGCGCTGGTGACCAGGCATGCTCAGGTTTCATTAAGAGAACGGGTCAAAGAACTGTCCTGTTTATATGGTATCGCTCTTTTGGTGGAAAAACCCAACATATCTTTGGATGAGATCTTACAGGGCATTGCTGAATTGCTGCCACCGGCTATGTTGTATCCAAAGATTGCTTGTGCTCAAATCATATTCGATGGTTGTTGTTTTTCGACTTCTGGGTTTGAAAAGGCTAAAGATAAATTATCCTCAGATATTATTATTGATGAAGCGAAACGGGGTATGATTGAAGTCGCTTATACCGAGAAAAAAGTGGAGCTCGATGAAGGTCCGTTTCTTAAAGAAGAACGAGACCTTATCGATACGGTGGCGAGTGAAGTAGCTCTCATCGTGGAACGGAGAAAAACCGCAGAAGACAAAGAAAGACTTCAAAACCAGCTCCGTCATGCTGACCGATTAGCCACTATCGGACAACTGGCGGCAGGCGTGGCTCATGAACTGAATGAACCGTTGGGCAATATTTTAGGTTTTGCCCAACTTGCTAAGAAATCCCTCAAATTACCAAAACAGACCGATAAAGATATCGATAATATAGTAATGGCATCATTGCATGCCCGGGAAGTGATAAAAAAACTGATGTTTTTTGCCCGACAAATGCCGCCCAAGAAGGTCCAGGTTAATTTAAATCAATTGGTCGAAGATGGACTTTACTTTTTAAAATCACGCTGCGAAAAAGAAGGAATTAAAGTCGTGCGTTCGTTTTCTACTGACCTGCCCGAGATTACGGCTGACCCATCACAATTGTACCAGGTTCTGGTAAATTTAGTGGTCAATGCGATTCAAGCCATTCCCAAAGGTGGCAAATTAACAATTCAGACCATTACCGGTAATGGTTATGTCTCATTAATCGTAGAAGATACTGGTATTGGAATGAGTGAAGATATCCTAAAACAGATATTCATTCCATTTTTTACAACCAAAGGTGTGGGCGAAGGAACCGGACTCGGATTACCGGTGGTTCATGGTATTGTGACTGCACACGGCGGAACGATAAGCGTTGAAAGTGTTG
>Ga0224506_10002043_pt1 | contig 14019 bp, 20 predicted proteins | sample SF_Jan12_sed_USG_2_FD_169108 | JGI IMG/M metagenome (GOLD analysis project Ga0224506, IMG submission 169108) | Sediment microbial communities from San Francisco Bay, California, United States - SF_Jan12_sed_USGS_8_1 | ecosystem: Environmental > Aquatic > Marine > Sediment | place: USA... | reverse complement strand
CCTCCAACAGGAACTAGGATCACGTTCGTGTCAGGCATTTCTTCCAAGATTTCGCAGCCGATGGTTCCTTGACCAGCTATGACCTTGTGGTCTTCGAAGGAAGGAATGTAGGTCGCCCCAGTTTCTGAAATCATCGTCTTACAGTAGGTCACAGATTCGTCGTAGTTGGCTCCTTTAAGCACCACCTCGGCTCCAAGCGCTTTACATTGTTCAACCTTTATCTTAGGAGCGTTCTCAGGCACGACAACAATGGCCTTTAGGTTCATCATTTTAGCCACTAGAGCCACAGCCAGAGCATGGTTTCCAGCTGAGGCTGTGATTGCCCCTTTGCTACGTTTTTCTGGCGTCAGCGAGCAGATCTTGTTGTAGGCTCCTCGAAGCTTGAAGGACCCTGTTTTTTGCAGGTTTTCCCATTTCAAGTATACTTCTGCGCCGCTTATCTCGCTAAGCTTTTTGGAGTATGTTAGAGGCGTACGGTAAACTACTCCTTCAAGATTTTTCCTTGCTTTCAAAATCTCTGCAGGAGACAGAATCATCATTCACCAAGAGGCAGTTAATGCGTTAACTTATTATAACATTGTTGCTTGACTCTGAGAGAGGAGACAAAGTCATGCCCAAAATCAAAGTAGCATTGGTCGGCGTGGGAAACTGCGCGTCAGCACTTGTTCAAGGAGTTTACCATTACAGAGATATAGAAAAAGAGACGGACGCGGTGGGGCTGAGACGCCTCATTCTCGGCGGCTATCATCCCCGAGACGTTGAATTCGTTTCCGCCTTCGACATCGAAGCTAGAAAGGTTGGAAAGGACTTATCTGAAGCCATCTTCTCCCCGCCCAACAACACCCTAAAATTCGCCGACATCCCCCGCTTGAATGTTCCCGTTTTGAAAGGTCCAACTCTAGACGGCGTGGGCGAGCTTCTGAAAAACGTGGTGAAGATCGACGCTTCTCCAAACGTAGACGTAGCTCAGAAGCTTAGGGAAAGCGATGCGGAGATGGTTGTCAACCTCCTTCCCAGCGGAGCCACAAAAGCTTCTGGATGGTATGCCGAAGAAGCCCTTAAAGCTGGATGCGCCTTCGTCAACGCCACACCAGCTTTCATAGCCAGCGACGCCGCCTGGGCCAAACGTTTTGAAGAAGCTAGACTGCTGATAGTTGGCGACGATCTAACCGACCAAGTGGGGGCCACGATTCTTCACAAAGTTCTCCTAAAGACGTTGTCTGATCGGGGTGTCCGGGTTTCTGAGACATATCAACTCGATGTTGGTGGAGGAACAGAATCTCTTGACACTCTTGAGAGGACAAGAGAGGTTAAAAGGATCGTGAAAACAAAATCTGTGGAAACAGCCTTGCCCTACAAGGCTTCTGTGGTAGCCGGGTCCACCGACTACGTTGATTTCTTGGGAAATCGGCGGGACAGCTACTTCTGGATCCAAGGTCTCTATTTCGGGAGAGTTCCCATGCAACTGGACTTGAGGCTTAGTTCTGTTGATGCTCCTAACGCCTGCTCCATAATGTTTGATGTTATACGGGCGGTCAAAGTCGCCTTGGATCGTGGAATCGCTGGTTCCCTCTTAAGCGTTTCAGCTTATGCCTTTAAACGTCCACCGCAGGCGATGTCGCTGGAGAAGGCTGAGGAAATGTTTGAAGGGTTCATTCGCGGAAAAGTGGAACGATGATTTTTCCACATTGACCTTCTCTCATCTTAATGTGGTTAATTCTGCCTTCAATTTTTCTACCATGCTGAATTTCTTTCCCAACGCTCTCTTCACTTCGTCGATGATTTTCACCGGCGTGGGGTCTACGCCTTGCAGAATAGCCAAATAAACGCTCGTGAAGTCTCCTATACACAGGACAGAAAACATTTTCGCCAGTTTTCCTTCTCCCTTCGCATGGATTTCCAGAACCTTCTTGGCCTTGTGGAGTACCAAAGATTTGGTGGTTTCGATTCTGTGTCTGATTTCAGGAGGCTCATCAGGGTCTCGAATAAGTATGATGGAATAGTTTTTGGTGAGAGCTTCAGGGGCTTCCCATCCTACGGTTTCGTTATGGTTGAGTTCTGGAAAAACATCGTGTTTGCTGGGGACCTTGCTGTTTTCGTTAAACTGGGTTTTCAATCGGTGGGCTACAGATTGATATTGCCTAAATCCATAGATTACAGGTATTGTTTCCAATAGCTCTAGTGCCAACTTCTTTGCCGGGTTGGCTTCTATCGGGATTTCGGGAGAGTTTTTTTCACCTACCTTTTTGAGAACTTGTATTGTTTCTTGGAGTTCTTTCTCTATGCTGGAAAGGAGTCCCATTTGTTCCATAAGGACGGGAAGGGGAAAGAAGAGATAGGGAATCGCGACACGTGGAGGCAATTGGCTAGGTATAGTTAGGTTGGGCACCTGAAGTTCCTTAGAAAAGGATAGTAGGTGCCCTCCTGAAGTTATGGTGATTGCCATGCATTTTCGGCGGATGGCTTCAAGGAAGGCGCTTAAGGTTTCTTCCGTGTTTCCAGAGTAGCTATTCGCAAAAAACAGTGTATCTTTGTTTGCGTAGGCTGGGAGAGTGTAGTCTTTGCAGACGTCTATGGGGATTGGAAGTTCATCCCGCAACCAATCTTGAAGGATTTCTCCTCCTATGGCGGAGCCTCCCATACCCGCGATTACAATGTTCTTAGGCTTCACTTTTTCCAGCTTGACTTGCTTAGCCCTGTTTATAGCGTCTTGACAATAATCTGGAGTTTTCATTAAATGACTGAGCATGTCGCTCTCGTCAATTTTTTTAACCTTTTCCGGCTGGTCTAAAATAGTAACCATACGGTTTCCCATCCATTTTAGCTATAGCATCTATGCCATCTTGAAACTTTTAAAAACAGAGGTCAAAAACCAGCCTTAAATGCACGGCAAAGGCTATTTAATAAAGGATTCTGAAAACCTAGACGTAAAGGAGAGCCTGTAGTATGATGCAAAACCGTGATTACGAACTTTCCATAGCCATACCAGCATCCCTAGTTTCAGATGTCCCCCATCTTCGAGAAAAAACCACGAAAATCAGTTTAGTGGGCAGAGCGGCAGCCATCTTTTGCGTAAACGAAATCATAGTGTTTCCCGACTTCCCCGACGCCAATCAAAGACGAGACATCGATTTAGTCGCCACCATTCTCGCTTACATGGAGACGCCCCAATACCTACGGAAACGGTTGTTCAAAATCAAGCCTGAACTACGTTATGCAGGTATTCTTCCTCCCTTGCGTACACCTCACCATCCACTGGCAAACAGAACAAAAGATTTGACAGTCGGAGAATACCGAGAAGGAGCCGTTTTGTCTTTAACTGAAGATGGGTCGCTTGTGGACATAGGCGTCGAACGTCCAGTGCTGATTCCTAACACAAAACTTCCCCTCAACACTCGGGTCACAGTGAAAGTTACCAATCTTGGGAAGCATTCCAAGGCTACCTTAGCGAATAGTGACGAAATCAAAGCTTACTGGGGTTACCGCGTAACAGTTTCAAACGTTCCGTTTGGGCAACTTGTAAAATCCCGATCCTTCGATTTGATGGTCGCCACTTCTCGATACGGAACTCCACTAATGAAAGTCGCGGAAGAGTTGACGAAACGTTGGAAAAAATCCCGCAACATACTGGTAGCTTTTGGCGCACCAACTCAAGGGCTATACGACATCGTGGCACGTGAAAACCTTAAACTAAACGAAGTTGCACATTTCACGGTCAACACCATTCCAAATCAGGGAACCGAAACAGTCAGAACCGAAGAGGCGTTATATACTTCTTTAGCCATCTTAAACCTGATTATTGGAAAATGAATTCGCAACATTTATAACTCAACATTCTTATTGAAACAAAGACGAGTTTGGACAGAAACAACAAAGAAGGATGCGAAGCATGGGTCGTAGAAAGAGTCGCCCAAAACGTGGCTCATTAGCCTATTTGCCTAGAGGACGTGCCACTCATGCTGTCGGTAGGATTCGCTTCTGGCCCAAAGTAGAGGAAGGACCAGCTTTACTTGGCTTTATGGGCTACAAGGCTGGAATGACCCACGTTTTCATGGTGGAGGACAAGCCGGGCTCGCTAAACTTGGGTAAAGAGATAGTTCATCCCACAACCATTCTAGACGTTCCCCCCATCACAATTTGTGCCATTCGCGCCTACGCGAAAAATCAGTATGGTTTACAAACTTTTACCGAAGCGTGGATGAAAGACCCACCAAAGGATTTTAACCGCGCCCTCGTATTGCCTGAACATTTCAACACTGAAGAAGGCCTGAAAAAGATGGAAGAAGGCCTCGACAAAATCGTGGAGTTTCGCATCCTAGCAGCCACACAACCAAGACTCGCCGGCGTTCCAAAGAAAAAGCCGGATATTATGGAAATCAAGGTTGATGGAGGCTCGGTAAAGGAACAATTTGAATACGCAAAAAGCCTACTTGGGAAAACTGTTTCGATTACCGACGTTTTTAAGGAAGGCCAATTCGTAGATGTGGTGTCTGTAAGTAAGGGAAAGGGCTTCCAAGGCCCCGTAAAGCGCTGGGGAATCAAGATTCTGCCCCGCAAGTCTCGAAAGACCATTCGAGGCGTCGGCGCCATCGGCCCGTGGAAACCCACTCGAGTCTTATACAGTGTTCCCAGAGCTGGTCAAATGGGCTACCACCAAAGAACCGAATACAACAAGCGCATCCTGAAAATCGGCATTGACGGGAGCGAAATTTCTCCAACGGACGGATTTTTGAGGTATGGCCCTGTAAAAGGAACCTACATTGCCTTGAACGGAAGCTTACCCGGTCCAGCCAAACGTCTCGTCCGCCTGCGATATCCAGCCCGGCCTCCAAAAAAGGTTCCTGAAGCTCCGCCGAAAATCACTTATATATCCCTAGAGTCTCCGCAGAGATAAACCGGTGGTAAGACTATGGGCAAGATTTCAGCTAAAGTTTTTGATCTCAACGGAAAAAAAGTCGGCAAAGTTCGTCTCTCCCCAATCTTCAAAACTCCGGCCAGACCAGACGTAATAAAGCGAGCCGTGGTTGCGATCCAGTCTCACCGCTTTCAACCACAAGGCCGAGACATTTTAGCTGGAAAGCGAACCACAGCAGAATCTCGTGGTGTAGGCTTAGGAATCGCGCGCGTTGCGAGGGTAAAGGGAAGGGGTCAAAGAGCAGCCTTCATTCCATTCGCCGTGGGCGGTCGAGCCACACATCCTCCGGTGGTTGAAAAGAAAATCAAGAAGAAGATTCCTCGAAAAGAAATGCGGCTGGCTTTGCGTTCAGCAGTCGCCGCCACAGCGTCTAAAGAAATCGTGGCCTCTCGGGGGCACATGGTGGATGATGTTCCCGATTTTCCATTGGTTGTTGTGGATGAAATTCAAGGCTTGAAAAAAACTAAGGAAGCTGAGGAGGCTTTCATTCATATCGGAGTGTGGCCAGACATTTTTCGAGTCAAGGAAAGCCGGAAGGTTAGGGCGGGTAAGGGGAAGATGCGCGGTCGAAAGATGAAGCAAGCTGTAGGACCCTTGCTTGTAATAGCTAAAAACGAAGGCATCGCTGAAGCAGCCCGTAACCTTCCAGGAGTAGACATCACCTCAGTGGACAATTTAAACGTCGAACTTTTAGCACCTGGAACTCATCCGGGAAGATTAACTGTTTGGACGAGCTCAGCCTTTGAGAAAGCGGATAAGCTGTTTGGAGGAAAATAGGCTTGGACCCTTATGAAATTATATTATATCCGGTTATGACCGAGGTTACGAGTCGCATACTTGAAACGGAAAACAAACTCGTTTTTGTCGTCAATAACAGGGCTACTAAAAGGGACATTAGAAGGGCGGTAGAGGAGCTTTACGAAGTGGTGGTGGAGAAAGTTAACGTTGCAGTTACACCTAGAGGAGAGAAAAAAGCCTTCGTGAAGCTTCATCCAGACTACAAAGCAGTGGATGTAGCGATTAAACTCGGCGTCATATAAACACAATGGACACACTTTTTGGGCTTCAAGATGCGAGTGTCTCTCAAAATCTTTCCCGCTGCAGTATTTCTGTTAGTTGTCGCAGCATCAGTGGGACTGCTCATATTTCCAGAACTCATATACCAGCTTCTTCTCTGGGTTGTAAAATCTTTTCAAGCCGGAGGACTCCCCATCTTGTTTGCTGCCATGATTGTGCAGGCCTTAGCTATACCTATTCCTTCCGAGTTTGTCTTGATATGCGGTGGTGCAGCCTTTGGACTTTTGTCCGGATGGTTGGTTGGGGCATTGGGATCTGTGGTTGCTGCTTTCATAGGTTTTTACATTTCTCGAAAAGGAGGTAGATCCGTCGCCATCCGGTTTGTTGGCGAGAAAGGGATCGAGTTTGCGGATAATTGGTTTAACAGGTGGGGGGTGTGGGCGGTTCTTTTGGGAAGAATTGCACCGTTTATCCCCTTTGATGTGATATCCTATAGTGCGGGTTTGACTCAGATGAAGTTTAGAAGTTTTATCATTCCTACGGTAACAGGTACGTTGCCGAGAGCCTTCTTTTACGCTTTTTTAGGGGACTACTTCAGCGTAACACTTAAGGAACTTATACAATACTATCCTGAAGTGCCTCCAGAACTGGAGAGAACCATGTTCATGTTCAACATTATTTTGCTTACAATAGTCATAGTGATGGCATCAATACTCATAGTATACTGGTTTGCCACACGACGATATGCGGCGAGGAAAGAAACTAAAAGTATTTAAAAAGGAGCTCATCTGTAGAACCTAAGTATTCCACAGGAAGATGCAACATCGTGGGTAAACGAATTCGTGTCCAAAGACGCGGTAGAGGGTCTTCAACCTTTAGAGCATCCACCCACAAGAGAGTGGCGCCCGTTCAGTACCCTCCAACGTCCAAAGAAGAACGGGAGGGAGTTATTCAAGGCCAAATAATGGAGATTCTCCACGACCCCGGAAGGGGCTCCCCGCTTGCCTCCATAAAACTTGAGACTGGCGAAACCTACTATTCGGTGGTTCCAGAGGGGGTCTATGAAGGTCAGCCAACTCAGATTGGAGGCAAAGCCTCGGTGGAGATAGGCAACGTTCTTCCTTTGGGCAAGATTCCCGAGGGCACCATGGTCTGCAACATTGAGCTTTCACATGGCGATGGAGGTAAACTTGTGCGTTCTTCCGGGTCCTACGCAACCGTGGTAGCGCACACACCCGATGGAACCATTTTGAAGCTTCCTTCTGGAAAGACTCGGTACATTAATGACCTTTGTCGAGCAACGGTCGGACTTATTTCTGGGGCGGGCCGCGTTGAAAAACCTTTCCTTAAAGCGGGCGCTAAGTTTCACTTGATGAAAGCAAAGGGACATATGTATCCTCGCACGCGAGGCATCGCCATGGTGGCTGCGGCTCATCCATACGGAAGCAGCAAGAGGGGGGGTCGTAAAGTTACAACGGTGTCGCGTCGTGCTCCTCCGGGCAAAAAGGTTGGGTTGATCGCTGCAAGAAGTGCCGGTCACAAAAAAAGAAAAAGGTAATCCGTTTTAAACCCTTAGTCTCTGAATGGGAGGAGAGGGCCTTCATATAGCCTCAACATTATTTGCGACACGAACACACAAACGCTTAATCTTTCCATCGATTGAGTTGAGGTTACATTTTTCCATTTGAAGCAACGATGTTTCCACGTTAGAAATGTTTAATAAACTCCGGTGAGCCAAAAGTTGTAGGCGAGGAAGAAGATGCCCAGAGAATTTACCTATCGTAGCCACACTATTGATGAACTGCAAAGTATGTCGATGGATGAGTTCATCCGCTTGCTTCCGTCGCGGCAACGTCGAAGCCTACAAAGGGGACTCACCCCTGAGCAAAGGATACTCCTCGAAAACATCAGAAGGGCTAAAAAAGTTCTGAAGGAAGGAGGGAAAGCAGTCGTCAAAACCCACACCCGTGACATGATTATTCTCCCGGAAATGGTTGGCGTCACCATTCTGGTCCACAACGGAAAGGAGTTCACGGCGGTGGAAATAGCGCCAGAAATGGTTGGACACTACCTAGGCGAGTACGCCATCACCAACAAGCCTGTCAAACATGGATCGCCGGGCATCGGCGCTTCAAGATCGTCAATGTATGTTCCTCTGAGATAGAAAACAGACACAGGCTAAGCGTCTGTAACTCTCCAATCTTGTTGAATCAACGTGTATTTTCTAATAGCATTCATTCGCTTAATCTGGTTTTTGTTTTTGGTGATGTCGTCTAGAGGGCGCGTAAATAGATGAGCTCGTTTACAATGAAGCCTCGGCGCATGATACGTTTCGCGCGCAAAATTCTTGTGCAACAAAAGTTATATATTAGGCGTGACTTTCAAGTCGCTTTACTGGATGATTACGGGGTGCGTAGAAAAACTCCTTTCTCTTTCAGCAACTAGACAGTTTCTGTAAACTGCAGTTGCACGCGCGCCCCATCATCCAGATATTGTGGATCTTTTCTTAAAGTTTCTGGGACGTTTTCTACTCCGCGTGTTGTATCTTATAGTAGGGAGAGAAGCCACCAAACGAACGAGTGAACAGTTTCGAATGTTGAGTCTTTTGACGGCTGCTCCACAACTCTCCCTATTTAAAAGTTAACAACGCTGTCTAAATATGTGCCATTCAGCAAAAGGCTTTTCGCATCTGATTCTTACTTAAGCTCGATAGGTTGGTTCAGACGGCTTCTTTTTGTTGACTGGAGGAATTTTTGGGAGGGGGATGGGAGGAGGGATGTTTAAGGTTCGGCAGATAATCACCGATTCTAGGAATACGACGTTGGATATAGATTGAACGATAGCTGGCGGCGGAGGCTTTTTTTCAGTATATGTGCTACGAACCTGTTTGAGTTCATCCTTTGACCCTGTCACGTGACTCTTCCCCTTCAAGCTAATTTGAGCCACAGCTGGAGTATAGTTTATAGTGAAAACAAAAGGAACCTCTAGCAGGTCTTCACGTTTCTCGTTGATTCCCACGACGTTAAGGTTTGTGGCTACCTGAACAGGTGGAATAGGCTTCTCAATATCCCAAAAACGCTCCGCAGAAATGTTTTCTACAAAAACCCTTACTTGAACCATCCTCAATGCCTCATTTACCTAATCCTATTGAAGTTTCAAGATTTAAGTATGTGTCACTCGCTCGTTTCAGCCTGCTTATACCTCGTGAAGCCGCAATGTCCACAGGTGTAACGATTGCCATGATCAGCCATAAAGTAGCCTGACCCACATCTCTCGCAGACAGGAAGCAACCTTTTAAGCCCCTTTTCATCAACTTTGTAATAGGAGAAAACTCCTCTTCTTCTTTTTTTAGCCTTTTTCTCTTCAGTCTTTTCAGTTTCTTTTTCAGCCACTTAGGATTCCTCCTTCGTCTCTTCCGGTTCTTTCGGTTTTTCTGGCGTTTGCGACTCTTCTGACTGTTTCGGAGGCACATTTCTAGCCACTATGTGTTTCGGTTCCACGGTTTTCGCTTGTTCAACGGAATCGTAAGCGTTAGCCTCGCCGACGGCGGTCATTGTTCCTGTTTTTGTCTCCATCTTCCTAACGTAAACTAGTTCAAGGTCTGTTTTCAAAAGGGTTGCAAGCTGTTTTCTAGCCTCAAGACGATGTGGAGTTCCTCCAGCTTCTGTATGTTCAATTTTGAAGGTTACCTCCTTTCTTTTCAGCAGAGGGTTGTATTCTTTGGAAATGATTTCAACCTTCATTAGCACACTTCCGTAGGCTTGTGATTTGACGTGCCTCCCTTACTTTAGCTTTTCGAAGACTCTTCCATGGCATCCACGATACGGCGCATTTTTTCTCTCGTTTTTTCTGTAACCTCGACCACAACGATTCCTTCGTGTGGCTGTCCATAAACCACAAAGGAGTTTTCAGGGGCACATAACACAGCCACGAGGGTAAGTAGGTCTTCTTCACCATCAACCAACACCTTTGTTCGTCCCTTTCCGTTTAAAGCCTTTCTTGTAACTGTCCATGCCTCTTCAGTTAAAGTTCCAGGAGGATTTTTCAGGTGTAAAGTTTGGTCAGCCTCTGCTACGATGGGTTGGACTGGGTCTCTCATAATCTTGTTGTCAACTATTAAAACTTGCAAAGAAATGCCGTGCTTCATCATATTGTCGGAAACTGCGTCACCAACAGAGATAACCGTTGACGGCCTGTCCTTTTCGATCAACTCTTTTAGCTTTTTCATAGTTTCGTCGAATGATCCTTGAATCAACAGGCCTAAGGGCGCCTTTAATTTCTCGCGTAATGCGGGTGTGAGGAGGCGTATTTTGTTCCCCTACCTTACACGGAGCGCGTAGCGTCCCTTTTCCTTCACTTTCATTGCGCGGGCTATGGCTGAGCCTTCGGGATCGATTATTATCACCAAACCAGTGAAGTCGTCGCTTAGGCTAGAGGCTTTGCAACTTGGACAAACGGACCCATAAGAAATGATGTGGCATTCTCGACATGCTTTTTCGCTCATGTTTCTGAGCTCCCGGCTGTTTCAGTCTCTTTTGTTTTTGCAGCTTCGGTCTTCTCTATTTTTTCTATGTCCTTCTTGATCCATTCGATTTTTCCAAGGAAGGGTTGTCTAGCGGTTACACCGATTTTTCCAGAGCCTCCGCCGCGGCCGAGGGAAACAGCGGTTATGCGAACTCTTACGTGGTCTCCAGTCGTGAGTTTTCTTTTTGTTTCTTTGCCCATGAGTACTCCTTGCTTCTCGTCATGGGAAATGTAGTCATCCATGAGTTGAGATACGTGGAGTAAAGCATCGACGGGTCCTATGCGGATGAAGGCTCCGAAATCCGCTATTTCAACTACCTCGCCTTCAACAACCTCTTGAATCTTTGGAAAGAATGTAAGTAGAGAGAATTTAACTTTGTGAAAAGTCGCCCCGTCTCCAGGAATGATCTTTCCGAAGGGGTTAACCTTAATTTTGGTCACGGCTATGACGTAACCAAGCTCCTCGTCGACCATGCCCTCATATTTCATCTTCAATTGTTCGTAACTCACAGTATCGATACCCTCTCCAAACTTATCCGGCGGTATGCGAATGGTGTCTTCTAAAGCTACGAGCTTGAACAAACAATTCTCACCTAATCTCGTTGACGATCCTGATGATTATTACTAACGCATGCCCCTCCATTTGCAACTGGGACTTTTGCCTCCAAATAAGTGACAGCCTCATTTATAAGACTATACTGCCCCCTCCAATTCTAAACGATGTCTCTGCCTCAAGAAAATGACTGGAACTCCCAGATTCCTTAGCCTTTTCCTAAGCTCCCGGTCGTTTGTGGCAACGGGGCACTTCCACTCTGCTGTCACTCTAACAATGACATCATCATGGGTCTCCTTTAAGCCTTTTTCAACGTGGACTACGCGACATTTTTCGGCGAGTTTGAGCGCTAACGAAGCTTGTTTGCGCGTTTTGGGAGAGCTTTCTTTAGCTAGTCTTTGAAGTTCTTTTTGTGTTGGGGAGAGAAGAATGGGATCAAAGCGTTGATTTAGAAGGTTGGTTAACTCTTCGAATATGTCGAGTTGAAATTGCGAAGGGATGAAAAAGAAGTTTGAGTCAAAAATCACTTTCACCTTTTCTTTTTTACTTACTCGCAAATTTTTACTCCGCCTCCAAACAATTACGTATTTAAGTGTGTAGCGAAACTTATTTAATATCACAACAAAAAAAGGGTGACGACCAAAAATGAAAGTGCAGTATAAAATGAAAAGGATAGAATACCTTCTTCTAATCCTATTCGCAATAGTTCTCGTAGCCGCAACGGTCTTCGGCTTAGTCTTGAAGATGTACAATGTTTCGCTCACATTGGTGCTCATAGACTTTCCTTTGGCATTAGTAATCGCAGTTTTCGCTAGTCTGGGCATCCGGGAAGAAGAAGAAGCAAAAACTTTGTAGATTCTTTGAGAAACCTCATGGCGCTGAAGAAACAGCAATAATAAATGGTTTTTACTGACGAAATTTTCCAGCCAATATTTGTATCTGCAGTTCCGCTTAACTACTCTTTTATTATTCCATATCCGATGAGGCGCCATCTGCCTGCCATTTTTCTGCTTATAGCCGCTCTGTCGCCTTCTTCGGCACACACTGGTCTAGCCAGCTGAAGAGTAACAATATCTTTTTTCATAGAAACAACGCTTCCAACGGTTATGGCCGTTCCAACATCCAAGAGAAGGCGCTCACCCTTATTTACTCTGTCAACTTGCACGAGCTCTTTGGTTCCTATGGCCCGCTTAAGGAGATGACTGTCTAAAACTAATTCAGATCGATTCGGCGGGAGCATATTCGGTTTCCCCACCAAATTTCCTATAAGGCCGTCCGCCTTGGTTAGAGATGGGTCTAAAAGGGTTCCTATGCCCACTAGGCCTCCGCATTGGGCTTCCTTGACTTTTCTTCCGCCTGCGTGTAGGCTTACAATCTCGGTGAAAATGGGTTCATAAAACGTTTTCCCATGCTTTTCGACTCTAACTCCTGGACGAATTTCAATCTCGTCTCCAGCCTCGAATCGTCCCTGAAGGATGCTGCCTCCAATAACTCCGCCCGTTAGTGTCTCCACAGAAGTTCCGGGTTTATTTACGTCGAAGGAGCGTACGACATACATTCTAGGAGGTTTATCTGGGTCTCGACTTGGAGTGGGAATGTTTTCTTCTAATGCTTGGAGAACCGCGTCGATGTTTACTGAGTGTTGGGCAGAAACTGGAATGATGGGTACACCTTCGGCCCCTGTTCCCTTTACAAACTCGATTATTTCCTTGTAACTCTCTAACGCTCGTTTTTCATCAACTATGTCAATCTTGTTTTGTACAATTACAAGATTTTTTACTCCTGCCAATCCGATAGCCGCTAGATGTTCTCGAGTTTGAGGCTGCGGACACGATTCGTCGGCTGCTATGACCAATATGGCTCCATCCATAACTGCTGCTCCAGAAAGCATAGTTGCCATGAGGGCTTCGTGACCCGGTGCATCTACAAAACTAACTGCCCGAACGAACTCGCCTGGGGAACCGCAATGGGGACAGGTGGGCTCTGTAGAGTAGGATTGATGAGAATCACATTTGGAGCATTTGTATATGGGAGCGTCCGCATAACCGAGCTTTATAGTTATGCCGCGTCTTAGCTCCTCGCTGTGCCTAGCTGCCCAAACTCCGGTTATGGCTTCTACTAGAGTGGTTTTTCCATGATCCACGTGGCCAATGGTTCCTATGTTGACTTCAGGTTGTTTGGGCAGTTTCTTCAGTCGACTCACCTTCTTCTTCCTTTGCCACCTTTTCTTTCTTTTTTCCTTTTGGTTTTTCTGCCTTCTCGCGTTTCTTTGGCTTCTCAACGATTTTCATATTTATTTGAACAATCTCTTCGGTTATGACGTTGCCTCGAAGGGTTTTTCTTTGTCGCTCTCCCTTTTGAGAGGAATGGAAACCCACGCCTTCGCTTAGGATGGCGCCAATTCGAACTCCCCCATGAATGTTAGGTCTCATGGGAAATCCATCCTTGTCGGATCCCCCAGTTATTTTCAGCTTGTGACCACTCATCTTGGCCACGGATCCATCGATTACTTCTCCGAGTTTTCTACCGATCAGGGGAACCGCTTGGGTTCCCTCCACTTCGATGGATCGCGACTTGCCGGTTTCTGGATCTGAGATTATTACTTTGAACTTAGCCATAAGCGACGTTTACTCTCCTAACGCAGTTTTTCTCGTGACGTTAACTGAATGGGAAGCATCCATTTATTAAGGATTTTCAATTTTTCCTTAGGATTTTCACTTGCGTTTTCTGAACAGCTCGCAGTTTTCCATTTCACACACATATTCAAACCCTGCCTCTATAAGTTGTCTTGCCTCTTCTACTGTTTTTGCTGTTGCTGAATGGTATTCATCGCCTTCAAAGTTGATAAGCTGAGTGTAGATTAAAGTGTTGTTTGCGCGCGCGCCGGAAAAACTGGAACTTCTAAAACAATCTACTTTAGTGTAGAAAATCCACAATCAGAGCCATTCCCAATAACATGGATTGTAGCTGCCATACTGATAATAGCTGCGGTTGGAATAGCCTTCCTGGT
>Ga0224506_10002042_pt1 | contig 14022 bp, 12 predicted proteins | sample SF_Jan12_sed_USG_2_FD_169108 | JGI IMG/M metagenome (GOLD analysis project Ga0224506, IMG submission 169108) | Sediment microbial communities from San Francisco Bay, California, United States - SF_Jan12_sed_USGS_8_1 | ecosystem: Environmental > Aquatic > Marine > Sediment | place: USA... | reverse complement strand
ATAAGATAATAGGTATTAGTAAAGGCGCCAGCAAATAGGCACAAAGCCCGCCCAGTGATAAAAACCCGGAAAATATTATCAGGCTTCTGAGTATCGGCTTGTCTGCTATGTTGATCATTAATTACGAATTATCTTTTTCAGTTAACATATCATTGGCGTGGCGTAGTCTTCCTGCCAGTACGCGTGATATGTTTGCCATTAACTGAGCACCTTGTCTGGGTGAGCTATGTACCCATTCTTCCAGGTCTGTTCTTAAAAAAAAGATCAGTTCGCAATCAGATTTAGCAATAGCGTCTGCCGTTCTTGGTTCATCGACAACCAGGGAGACCTCACCAAAAAAATCACCTGCCTTGAGATTGGCCAGTATCTTGTCACCGGCCATGATATTGATCTCGCCTGATTTGATGATAACGGCACCGGCACCAATATCACCTGTGGTAAAGATGGTTTCATTGGTTTTATAAAATCGCGGGTGCATGTTTTTTACCAGTCGTCGAATATAAGACTGAGCAATGCCTTTAAAGAGGGGGGTCGAAGACCATAACCGACAGACAGCTGTGATTTTGTCATCTTTACGGCGAAAAATATTTTCCCAGAGCGGGTGTTTAGTATTGTTGTCCATAATGTCTATATCATTCAGTTTTTATAATTGTAGGTTATAACAGCCTGAATTGGTGCTTAACAGAGAAAAAATCTATAGCACCGAAACGCCTTCGTGGTTAAGCATATTAATTAACTCAATCAAAGGCAAACCTATCAGTGCTGACGGGTCATTGCCTTGCATTTTTTCAAACAAGGCGATACCCAGGCCCTCTGATTTAAAACTACCGGCGCAATTGTAAGGCTGCTCTTTGCGCAGATAATTTTCGATCATAGACGGCGTTAACGAGCGGAAAGTAACACTAAAGGGCACTAACTTGCTCTGAAACGTGTCGTTATTGCTGTTATAGAGACACAGCCCTGTCTGAAATACAACCGTTTGCCCGGATGCACTGCTAAGTTGCGCAACCGCTGTTTCATGGTTTCCGGGTTTATGTAAGATCATGCCATTCAATAGTGCACTCTGATCCGAGCCTATCACCAGACTGTCAGTATGTCTTTTTGCAATTTCGCGGGCTTTTTCAACAGAAAGTCGCAGCACCATGGCTTCAACGCTCTCATTTTTCAGTGGCGTCTCGTCGATATCCGGTGAATCGGTGATAAACTCAATATCTAGTTGTTGTAGTAGCTGCTTTCTAAAAGGGCTGGATGAGCCTAAAACTAATTGCATAAACACACTCAAATTGATAATTACATTCTGGAATTTATAGGAAAAACACTCTTTTAAACAAAACGCATCGATGAACTGAACCAAAAACCTTCGATTTTTCTTATAGTTAGCAGATATTACGCTAAATGACCTTATCTGGATAGACGGATTGATTTAATTAGGTGGAAGCTATTGAATATTAACGTTTTTCTTTGACAGAGGGGCGGAATAATTATATTATTGACTGCTTATGCAAAGCCGTTTACCAGAATATTGTGATTTGTATCAGTTAGCTGATAAAGCAGCGACTATGTCAGGGAATTGGCCGATTGCTAAAATGCCGCGTTTATTAACGATGCTGGCGGCAGATACAGGCGAAGCTAAAGCTGAGCTGGAGTTTGGTAAAAAAGGGCGTACGCGCTTTATCAAAGGTAGTGTCTCGGTTGACGTTGAGATGCAGTGCCAGCGCTGCTTAAACCCGACGACGGTGGGCTTAAAAGCAGAATTTTTAGTGGCGTTAGTTGAAAATGAGTCTCAAATTGAAAAACTCCCGGAGCAATTTGAGGCATTAATAACAGAAGGTCGTCATTTTTTGCCCGATGTTATTGAAGATGAATTAATACTGGCTGTACCGATTGTAGCAACACATGATTCGCAATGTTCGGACTATGTTAAAGCCTATGAAGTAGTGCCAGAAGAGTATCAGCAGGAGGCCGTTGGTAAAAAACCAAACCCGTTTGCTGTGTTAAAAGATTTGTTATGAAAGCGCGCTAGTCTTGTTTTCATACATTAACCTAAATTTTAGATTATTTAATCAGGAGTCATATAATGGCTGTTCAAAAGAGTCGAGTTACTCGTTCAAGACGTGGAATGCGTCGATCTCATGATTCATTAACTGGTAAAACAGTTTCAATTGAGCCAACTACCGGTGAAACTCACCTGCGTCATCACGTTAGCGCTGATGGTTTTTATCGCGGTAAACAGGTTATCGAAAAGAAAGCTGAAGCTAGCGAAGAGTAAACCACACGTTAAAAACGCGGGCTTATGCCCGCGTTTTTTTATGGAAAAAATTTATGTCGGATAAACCGATTATCGCAATTGACGCAATGGGCGGTGATTTTGGCCCTGATGTTGTCATCCCCGCCGCAGTCACTGTATTAGAAAATAACAAAAATTTAGATATCATTCTGGTAGGAGATCAAGAGCTACTTCAGGGGTATTTATCTAAGTTAAATTCATCTATTGTTCAACGGCTGTCTATTCATCATGCTTCGGAAAAAGTAGAAATGCACGATGCGCCTGCCATGGCGCTGCGTAAGAAAAAAGACTCATCCATGCGTGTTGCTATTAACTTAGTTCATGACAAAAAAGCAGATGCTATCGTCAGTGCCGGTAATACCGGTGCCTTGATGGCGACGGCTAAATTTGTTCTGAAGACTTTAAAAGGCATAGACCGACCGGCAATCGTTTCAACCCTGCCATCAGTCAATGGCCACACCTATATGCTCGATCTGGGTGCTAATGTTGACTGCACGGCTCAACACCTAATGCAGTTTGCAGTCATGGGCTCAGTACTGGCTGAGGCAATGGACAATAAACCAGCACCTAAAGTTGGTTTGTTAAATGTCGGCTCTGAGGCTCTGAAAGGTAACGCTCAGGTTAAGGAAGCCGACCAGGTGCTTTCAACGGTAGAAGAGATTAATTACATTGGCTACGTGGAAGGCGACGATATTTACCATTCGCCGGTAGATGTTGTTGTCTGTGATGGTTTTGTTGGCAATGTGTCTTTAAAGACGGCCGAAGGCGTTGCGAAGATGGTTAGCCAGTTTATGAAAGACGAGTTTAAACGTAACTGGTATAACAAAATAGCAGCGTTAATTGCCTTGCCGGTCTTAAAAGCACTGAAATCAAGGATTGATCCGCGTGTCTATAATGGTGCCAGTTTGCTTGGCTTACGTGGTATTGTTATAAAAAGTCATGGCGGGGCAGATATTTTTGCTTTTTCAAAGGCTATTGAAACGGCTGTGCACCAGGTAGAAGAAGACCTGACACAGCGAATTGACAGGCAATTAGAACATATCTTAGATAGGTAACGATTTTGACATACTCACGAATCACTGGCACGGGAAGTTATTTGCCAGAAAATATAGTAACAAATGCGGATATGGAAAAAATCGTAGAGACCACTGATCAGTGGATTCGCGAAAGAACCGGCATCGAACAGCGTCATATTGCAGCCGATGATGAATTTACGGTAGACCTTGCTGAAAAAGCAGCCCGTAATGCGATGGAAATGGCCGGCAAAACGGCTGACGATATCGATTTAATAATCGTAGCAACGACGACACCGGATAGGATATTTCCCAGCACAGCGTGTTTATTGCAACAACGCATAAACAACCATGGTTCAGCTGCTTTCGATGTGCAGGCCGTCTGTACCGGCTTTGTCTATGCATTAACTGTTGCCGACAAATTTATCAAATCAGGCAGTAATAAATGTGTATTGGTAGTCGGTGCTGAAACACTGTCACGCATTGTCGACTGGACAGACAGAGGTACCTGCGTTTTATTTGGTGATGGAGCCGGCGCAGTTATACTTGAAGCCAGTGAAGAAGCGGGCATCTTATCGACACATATCCATGCTGACGGACAATACGAAAGCCTGTTAACGGTACCGGCTGGTATTTCAAATGGCGTTGATAAACTCGCTGAACTTGATGCGCATATTCGCATGAAAGGAAATGAAGTCTTCAAGATGGCCGTTAATACATTAGGTCGAATTGTTGATGAAACATTAGCATTCAATAAAATGGAAAAAACCGATATTGACTGGCTGGTGCCGCATCAGGCGAATACGCGCATTATCAATGCGACGGCCAAGAAGCTAAAAATGTCGATGGATAATGTTGTTTTGACCGTTAACAAACACGGTAACACATCAGCGGCGTCGGTGCCTCTTGCGCTGGATACTGCTGTCCGTGATGGCCGTATTAAACGCGGTGAGATACTGCTGCTCGAAGCCTTTGGCGGCGGGTTTACCTGGGGCTCGGCTCTGGTTAAATTTTAAATCTACAAAGCCGGTAAGTATTCGCTCATGACACTTACCGGTTTGGTTCCCATCCTTAAATGCCGATCAGTCGATCGCAGTCTCAAATTCTATAAAGACAGCCTTCATTTTATTGAAATCAGAACACGCAAAAACACCTCTGAAACTGAATGGGCCTATATCAAATCCGACCAGACATACTTAATGCTGGAGCTCGATAGCGATGTCCAGTTGCAAACACATCAGTCAATAAGTTTGTATTTTTATAGCGATGATGTAAAAAGTTTTCACCAGTATATGAAAGCAAAACAATATTCTATTTCTGATCTTGAACAGAGTAAGTACGGTCTGCTGCAGTGCTACTTCTCAGATCCGGACGGTCATAAAATCATGATAGGCGAATTAATTAAATAAACAGCGTTGTGACAGCTAAGTGGTATTTTTAATAAATAAGACTTATTATCGGCATTAATAGATTGTTTATCGGGATTTGGGCGCTTAAGACTTTGTAAACTTAAAACTAATTTATACTCTCTATTGCCACTTCTGTTCCCGGAAGTGATCATGAGTTTATGAGCAAGGAGTCATCGATGATGACAAAGATGGAATTTTTACAGTTTAAGAAAGTCCTGTTATGAACGGGCATTATATAAACCCGGAAAATAAATTAGCGGATCTTCTTTCACGCTTTTATTTTCTCGCGCCTCTGGTTGTGCTCTCAAGCCTGCCACTTGTTGAGCTAATCGTTTCTGGCTCAGTTGTTTTATCATTAGCCAATATTTTAATTGCACTGGCTTCTTTCATGTGTCTGGTGACCTGGACAATGAGTCTGCATTCCAGGCTGTTAAGCTTAATGCCACTTGTGATCTCATCTATTGCCGCCACCTCACTGGCCCTGTTGATGATCTCAAACGCCCCTGATTTAGACATGCACGCAACAGCGGCCGTGATGATCATAACGATATGGTTAACCAGTGCACCCGGCATAAATATTTTGCTGCAGTCAATCGTAACCTTTTTGATGCTGTCATCACTCGTTATTAGCCTGATTAAAGCCCAGCTATCTGACCAGAATCTGATCACAATTTGCATTCTGTTAGTCAGCGCGGTAATGATGGGCGTTTTTTCAGGTGTACACCGGCGCATACACGCTGTGGATAATTTACCGGGTGACATGCTAACAGGTGACTTGTCAAATATTGTCTATGATGAAGAAGCTGAAAGATTGTTCGAGGATACACACGAGATAGATCTTGATCATGACTGGCCACAGGTACTGGAGAAACTCAGCAAGAGCCTTAATTCAATTCATGATGTGGATATTGTTTTCAGTAAAATGCTGCAGGTCATGCAGGATGCTATACCCTATACAGCAGCCGCGATTGGTTTACTTCATGGGCGAGAATTAAAGCTCAAACAGTCGCTTGGTGATGAGGATGTTTTAAAGCCGGAAACACTTAACTGGACTAATGAACTGATACGTTCATTAGCAGAAAGAAAACAGCCGATTATAAGCACCTTTGTCTGTGAGCAGAGTGATGATAAAAAAAATTATTACCATCGCCTGGTTTTGCCGGTATTGTCCAATGACAAATTCATCGGTGTCGTCACGCTAATAAGAGATACTCTGGAATTTGATACCTATTCTTCCAAGCTGTCATCGAGTATTTTATTTCACAGCATGGTTTCACTGCGTAATGCCAGGCTATATGAAGAATTTAAGAAATTAAAAAGCCAGGGCAAGCAGTCAGCATTAATTACCAGAGAACGGTTTATGCAGGCTTCAGCGAAAAATATAGGCAAACTAAACCAGCCGCGTAATGCTTCGTTAATGATTGTTGAAATTGACAACTTTGAAAAACTTGAAGAGCGTTACAATAAAGAGGTTAGTCTGTCTGTTTATCAGGCTATTGCTGAGCTGTTATTAAATTCAACACGGGATAACGATGTTCTGGGTCAATACGAGAACAACAGCTATATCATTTTATTAAACGATACTGACTTATTGGATGCGAAAAAACAGGCAGAAAGGATACGCGAATTAATATCCAAAACCCCTTGCAAATCAGCCGTAGGCAAAATTACAACAACAGCGAGTATCGGTCTTGCATCGGCTTCTGATGGCGGAGAGTCTATCGCATCACTCACGCAGCGCTCCGAGATGGCGCTTTATGTAGCAAAACAATCGGGAAAAAATTCAGTCAAGGTCAAATTATAATGGCGCATATATAATGCGTTTATGCGTATCATTTGTCTGATTGTATCGCTTAAGCTGTCTGGGCTTTTTCTATCATTTCCTGAGCATGGTCTAGTGTCTGCTGGGTAATATCTACACCCCCTAACATTCGTGCAATTTCATTTTGCTTTTGAGTGCCGTCAAGTGAGGTAATTGAGGTGTGCGTACTTGATTCGGTGGTGGTTTTGTTGACCTGCAGATGATGGTGCGCCTGAGCGGCGACCTGTGCCAGATGTGTAACACATAAAACCTGGCATTCATTACCAATGGCACGCAAATGCTGGCCGACAATTTCTGCGGTGGCACCGCCGACACCTGAATCGACTTCATCAAATATCAGAGTAGGGATGTGCCCCTGGTGGGCGGTAATCATCTGTATCGCCAGACTGATTCTGGCAAGTTCACCACCCGATGCAACTTTGGCCAGTAATTTTGCCGGCTGCCCCGGGTTTGCGCTAACCAGAAAATCGATGCTGTCAAAGCCATCTGCAGAACACTTAAGCGGTTCATGCTGGCTGATGCTGATATCAAAAACGCCGCCGCTCATATTTAATGTTTGCATCGCACGGCTTATCTTTTCGCTGAGTATTTTTGCCGAATTTTGGCGTTTTATACTCAGCTCTTTTGCAAATTTCAGGTAATTTTGCTTAAAGCTGTCTCTTTGTGTTGTCAAAGTAGCTAAAGATTCATCGGCATTAACCAGCTGGTCAAATTCATCACTGAGCTGATTGAAGGCTAAAAAAAGCTGGTCGGGATCAACATGGTGCTTTCTTGCCTGGTCATGAATTTTATTCAGGCGCTGATCAATTTCATCAAGCCTCTCCGGGTTGTTGTCCAGATTATCGAGGTACGATTTTGCAAGCCTGGCGGCTTCACTAATATGAGTTTGAGCGTCGGTTAACAGCTCAATAATACTCAGCAAGTCAGGGTGTTCAGCGTTGAGTGATTTGATGGCATTGATTTTCTGGCTGATCACACTGTAAAGGCTGTTTTCATTGTCATAGAGTGAGTCGCTTATATCAGCACTGATAGCGGTGTGTTTATCGATATTAGCCAGCTGATTGTGCTCATTCACAAGCGCGTCATATTCGTTTTCTTGCGGCTCAAGTTGCTGCAGTTCTTCAAGCTGGTATTTTAATAATGCAACCCGTTCATTGCGGTCACTGGCTTTTGATTGTAGCTCTGCTAATTTGTTCTCTGTATCAAACCAGGCTTTATAAGCGGACTGAACATTTGTGAGCAAATCATTATGCCCGGAAAAATCATCTAATAAGCGTCTTTGTATATCCCGGCGCATAAGAGACTGGTGCTCATGTTGACCGTGTATATCAATTAACATTTCGCCTGCCAGACGGATTTGCTGGAGCGTAGCTGTGCTGCCGTTGATGTAAGCTTTTGAGCGGCCATCTTTACTCACAAGCCGGCGTATTATGCACTCGTCATCATTATCAAGATCGTTTTCTGATAACCAGTTCTGCAGTTCACTCAAATTCGAAACATCAAAACTGGCACAAATTTCGGCTTTATCTGCGCCGTGTTTTACATTATTGCTATCGGCGCGGTCGCCAAGTATCAGGCCAATGGCATCCAGTAAAATAGATTTACCGGCACCAGTCTCACCGGTGAGGGTAGTCATGCCTGATTCCAGATCAAGGTCGAGTTCATCGATGATGGCAAAATTACGAATAAAAATATGAGTCAGCATAAGATTAAAGTTGTTCGCTCCAGCGAAGTTTCGCTCTTAGAATTTGGAAGTAGTCATAAACCTGAGGATGTATCAGGTGAACATCATTAGGTTTACGCTGGATTATTATTTTGTCACCTGGCTGCAGATCAAAGTTTGATTGTCCGTCCCAGGAGATCTGCGGTGTACTGCGGTTGCTTTCATTAATCACAACCTCAACCTTACAGTCGGCACCTATCACAATCGGGCGGTTGCTTAGTGTATGCGGGCAGATTGGTACCAGCATCATGGCCTCAAGCGAGGGATGGATTAACGGGCCACCACTGGATAATGCGTAAGCCGTTGAGCCGGTAGGTGTTGAAATAACCAGACCATCAGCCCGTTGTTCATTAACAAAGACGTCGTCAATGTAAGTGGAAAAATCGATCATTCGCGCGACATCGCGTATATGTACCACAACGTCATTAAATGCGGATGAAGATATTAACTCTTTACCTTCACGTTCAACGCGGGCTTGCAAAAGAAAACGGCGTTCATCTTTATAGTTACCGGCAAGTACCTGATCAATAATATCCAGCATATCGTGAGGTGAAACATCCACTAAAAAACCCAGCCTGCCCAGATTGATACCAAGAATGGGGGTTTTAAAGTCGGACAGTGAACGTGCAGCACTGAGCAGCGTGCCGTCACCGCCAATGACGATGACCAGCTGGCTCTTTATGCCCAGGGTTTCTCTGTTCACCAGCTGCGCATCGGTGTTGAGTATGCCAACACTCTCATCCAGTAGAACGGTATAGGCTTTATCGGTTAGATAACGGTACAGGCGCTGAAAATTATCGACTACTGTCTGCTCGTTATTTTTAACAATGAGCCCGATTGTTTTTATATTTTTATCCATTAGCGGAACATTATCATGGCATGGGCGCGGGGCCAAGCTATCGGTCTATACATTTTATAAGTTATCGTTCAGGGCCTGTAATTCGTAGAGCAGATCAAGCGCCTGCTTGGGCGTCAGGTTATCAGGCGTGATTTCATTAAAACGCTCGATAACTGGGTTAGGCGGCGCGACTGAAAACATGTCTAGCTGGCCATCGTTTTTATTATTTTCATTTTGGCTGATGCTTTGTCTTTCCAGTTCATGCAGCTTGTTGCGTGCTGCATCAATCACAGGCTTGGGTAATCCCGCCAGTTGTGCCACCTGTAAACCATAACTCTGATTGGCCGGGCCCTTTTTAACATGGTGCATAAAGACGATGCTGTCACCATGTTCAACAGCGTCCAGGTGTACATTCAGTACACTGCTGTGTTCTGTGGCCAGAGAAGTGAGCTCAAAATAATGCGTCGAGAAAAGCGTATAAGCTTTTATTTTGCGGGCCAGAAACTCAGCACATGACCAGGCCAGAGACAGACCATCGAAGGTGCTGGTGCCACGACCAATTTCATCCATCAAAACCAGGCTGTTTTTGCTGGCGTTATTCAGAATATTTGCTGCTTCTGTCATCTCGACCATGAATGTTGAGCGACCTCCTGCTAAATCATCCGAGGCACCTATACGCGTGAAAATACGATCAATAGGCCCGATTAACGCCGATTCAGCGGGGATATAAGAGCCAATATGCGCCATTAATACAATTATGGCGGTTTGCCGCATATAGGTTGATTTACCGCCCATATTGGGCCCGGTAATCATTAGCATGCGTTGGGTGCTGCTTAAATGAATGTCGTTGGCGACAAATACTGTATCGAGTACCCGTTCAATCACAGGATGACGTCCGGCTGTGATTTTTAACCCCGGCTTTTCTGTTAATTCTGCCAGGTTATAGTCCAGCGTATCAGCCCGTTCTGCAAAACAGCTTAAGGTATCGAGCTCGGCCAGCGATGCGGCACACCGTTGCAAAGGTTGTATTGACTCAAGCAGCTGCTCTAATAAAGCCTCGTAAAGCTGCTTTTCTTTGGCCATGGCCCGTTCGCGGGCACTCAGTACCTTGTCTTCGAACGACTTCAGTTCTGGCGTTATATAACGCTCGGCGGCTTTAAGTGTCTGTCGCCGGGTGTAATCATCGGGTATTTTGTGAGCATGAGCGTGGGTGATTTCAATGTAATAACCATGCACCCGGTTATAACTGACTTTTAGAGTAGTGATGCCGGTGCGTTCACGTTCCCTGGTTTCCAGATCAATCAGGAACTGATCCGCATTCTGACTGAGGTTGCGTAATTCATCCAGCTCGTTGTTATAACCAGCAGCAATCACACCACCATCACGTATCAGAACCGGCGGGTTTTCAATAATGGCAGCACTGAGTAACTGGCAGACATCAGGGTGCTCACCAATGTTGTCCGACAATAGCTTTAAATTATGACTGCTGTATTGTTGCAGCAGTGCTTGTAGTGCCGGCAATTGCTGCAACGAAAGCCCCAGCGTATACAAATCACGTGGCCGTGCTGTTTTAAGCGCAATACGGCTTAATATGCGTTCAATATCACCTATCGGTTTAAGTTGCTGCTGAATATCCTCAAAGTGCTGGTTATCGAGCAGTTCCCCAACAGCCTGATGGCGATGTTGAATCACCTTTTGGTCGCGTAACGGCCGTTTTATCCAGCGCCGTAAACAGCGACTACCCATCGTTGTCATTGTCCTGTCAAGAACAGAAGCCAGCGTGTTAGCTTTGTCGCCGGCCATATTGAGTTCAAGTTCGAGATTGCGCCGGCTGGCAGCGTCCATGATGATGGCATCTTCCGTGCTATCTGTCTGAATTCCTGTGATATGTGGCAAAGCGGCTTTTTGTGTTTCTTTGACGTACTGCAGCAAACAACCGCTGGCCATCACCGCAGCGGTTAAATCATTGCAACCGTAGCCTGCCAAATCACGGGTTTTAAATTGAGCGGTTAACTGTTGAACCGCCGTGTCCAGATCGAAATGCCAAGGAGACTGCCTTTTTATCGGGTAGTTGCTACTTAAAACAGAAATTAAGGGGTCGTTTTCGCTGATCAGAACCTCAGCCGGTTGCAGGCGTTCCAGCTCCGCCATTAAGCTGTTGAGCTCATTCACCTCAAGCACAGTGAAACGACCGGAACTCATCTCGAGAAATGAAACACCGATCTTGTCGTTAAAACTATGCAGTGACAATAACAGGTTCTCAGAGCGCTCATCCAGCAGGGCTTCATCAGTCAGTGTGCCAGGGGTGAGAATTCGGGCCACTTCACGTTTAACCGGGCCTTTAGAGGTGGCCGGATCACCCACTTGTTCGCATATAGCGACAGACAGACCTTTATTCACCAGACGGGCAAGGTAGTTGTCAGCGGCATGGTAGGGAATGCCACACATGGGAATCGGGTTACCGTTGGCTTTGCCACGAGCAGTTAAGGTGATATCAAGGTATTTAGATGCATTCACGGCATCGTCAAAAAATAACTCATAAAAATCGCCCATACGATAGAATAATAGACTATCCGGGTGTTGTGCTTTTATACCCAGATACTGTTGCATCATTGGCGTATGATTTTTATTTTCTGTAACTTCTTGATTCATATTTGTTTTTTTTTACCCGGTACACACCTGTGTTTGGCGGTTTTTTGTTCATAAGGAGGGAGACTGTTGCAATTAAATCAATAACTTAAAGGTCTGGCATAATCGAGTCGCTGATAAAAGTGTAACATTTAGTGTAGTTTTTACAGAGTATTGCCTTCAGGTTGAAACGTTACACTAACGGGAGAATCACAAAGGCTGAATAATTTATTTACCTATAAGCTAGCAAGCCCATGATATGTTGTGACCTGTCAATTGATTACATCATTCTTTTCTCTTTCAGTAAACCCTTGAGGCAGAACAGGGGAAATATGCCCCGAGAAAGCATATTCATTTATACGAATTGTTGCACAGCTGTCAGCGGGATTAGGATGGGAGTTGATTTGCCAAAGTGTATTGGTGGCTAATAGTCCGAATATGACTGATCCCAGGGCCGCCGCGATATTTCTTGCTAATACAGTAAAACCCACTTACACTAGTGCACGCCCGCGAGACTCAAGCCCTCAAGCCCTCAAGCTCTAGCTCTACAAGCTCCAGCCCTTAAGCCTACAAGCCCAAACTTTCAAGCTAAAACCCGGCCCTCAGAACCTAACCTTTTTATTAAAAAGTCGAATAGCCGATGCACTGCCTTAACTGTGCCTGCTCGGTCTACTCCTCGATTCAGTGTCATAAATAACTGACGTTTATGGAGTCAGTTATCGCTATATGAACGATTGATATTCACATGCCCAGTGTATCTACTGTGTGCGTGATCGCTTTATGTCTGGTTCAAATTATAACGCTATGGCCGAAATGCCATCCACTGAAGAAACGAGTGTGGCGACAAAATAAAACACTTAGGCCTGTGATGCCCCAGTCATCAGAAGGTACTAAAACAGATGAAAAAGTATTTGTTATTTACACCCGGCCCAGTAAACGTGGCAAGCAATGTACGAACGGCTGTTGCAAAAGAAGATATTTGTCATCGCGAGGCAGACTTTGATTATTTGTTACAGAGTATCGAACAAAAATTGCTGCAACTGTTTGAAATCAAGAATACCGCTGACTACCGTGCTGTTGTTATTACCGGTTCAGGTACAGCAGCCAATGAATCAATGCTCTCATCCGTAGTTGGCGAACAAAACATCCTGATTCTTACCAACGGAGAGTTTGGTGAAAGGCTCTATAACACCTCGAAAATACACAACAAAAATACCTTCCTGCTCGACTTTGGTTGGGGCAACAAGATAACCACCTCGGAAGTTGAAACCTACCTAAAAGAAAACAAGATTGACGTCATTGCCATGGTGCATCATGAAACCAGCTCAGGCATGCTTAATTCGTTATATGACATCGGCACTTTATCAAAGGCCAACGGATCAATATTTATCGTCGATGGTGTAAGCAGTGCGGGAGCCGAGGTCATTGATATGGAGCAGAATCATATTGCCTTCTTCTCCAGTTCCAGCTCCAAAGCAATTGCTTCCTATTCCGGCCTGTCGTTCGTGATTGGTAGGAAAGAGGAATTTGAAAAGCTAAAATCTTATCCTAAAAAATCAACCTACCTTAACCTGTACAAGTTCTACCATTTTATAAGCACCGTATCACAGACACCCAACACACCGGCTACTCACCTTTTTTTCGCCCTCGAACAAGCACTCATTAATATTTTAGACGAGGGAATCTCTAATCGATATGCCAGCATAAAATACAAGGCTAGCCTGTTAAGGCGGGGGATGCTGAAATGCGGGCTCACTTTTCTTATCAAAGAAAAAGAGATGTGTTCGATGCTCACCACCGTAAACATCCCTGCACACATTGATGTCACCCAATTTCGCAATCGATTACGAGAAAAGTCGATCATCATTTATGAAGGCAAGGGCAGCTTTCGTGGCAAGGTATTTCAGGTGGGTAATATTGGTGATTTAACCCATGTTGATATCCAATTCTTTATCGATTCACTCAAAGATGTTTTGACCAGTTTTATTCCGATAATTCCAGTTGTTACCCCTATTGCTAACGTACTTAGCATGGCAACCAATATCCATAGAGAACCTATTATGGGTATTGTTCTCGACGTAGCGGAAGCTGAGATATGAATGACAAACTAACTCGGCTATGGGCAACCAAGACCAAAAATGATGAGTGGTGGTCTTCATTTGTGACCGCACCACTGGCCATCGCGCTAAATTATATTGTCGTGGATTTCAAGTGGTTGACCCCGAACCTGATCACTTTGTTCTCTTTTGTTGTTGCCATGCTGTCGGCTGCCTTAATTATCGCGGGCGGGACAGTAAACTTT
>Ga0224506_10002041_pt1 | contig 14023 bp, 14 predicted proteins | sample SF_Jan12_sed_USG_2_FD_169108 | JGI IMG/M metagenome (GOLD analysis project Ga0224506, IMG submission 169108) | Sediment microbial communities from San Francisco Bay, California, United States - SF_Jan12_sed_USGS_8_1 | ecosystem: Environmental > Aquatic > Marine > Sediment | place: USA... | reverse complement strand
GGTATTGGATCCCGACTAGATACTGGGGGCCTGCCTGGGTACACTGGTATTGCGGGTATGACTATATCGGCTGGTCTCCGTTGAGTTACTATAACTATCCAGCCGTCATCATCAGCAACCGATTTTATGGCCGGTATTATGACAGATATTATCCCGTTCACTCTCGTGCTTTAACAGTTGTGCGTAAGGATCAGCTCAGCGCTCGCCACGTGTCCAAGGTGGCACTGAGTCAGTCCAGCGTGACTCGACTGGGCAAGATATCCCTCTCTTCCTCACAGCCCAATGTGCCAACCCCATCGAACCGGGTGAGCTTGAAGAATTCTGAGGCTGCGAAGGCCTTATCCAGGTCGAATATTCGTCAGGTCTCCAAGAGCTACACTTCGGGAGAAGCCATCCGATCGCCTGCGAATGGGAACATATCCCGAAAGACAAAAACGGTTCAGGGAGCCACCCCTTCTGGAAAAGTCAGGAAGAGTGGTGTATCTGCCAACAGGAGTGTTATAACCACAAGGAATCGTTCTTCTCTATCGGAGAAACCAACAGGGATCACAAGCAAATCCCAAATTTCCAGAAGCTCAAGCCTACGATCAGGGATAAAGGCCTATCCATCCAGAACGAGCTCGAATCAGAGAGCCATAAAAACTAATGCTGGGAAAGCGCAGACTTCCCCCTCGAACAAAAGCACGCGGATAACCCGGTCCTCCTCTAGGAGCACTTCATCCACTCAGAGGATGAGAACCTATTCAAGTCAAAGCTCCTCTGTGAGTAAAGGCAAATCATCCAGCTCTGGACAAGAAAAAAAATATAGTTCGCGACGTTCTTCCAGCTCTTACAGACCCTTCATTAGATATCCTTCTAGCTCTTCCTCCTCTGCCAAATCCCGCTCCTCAGGTTCCTATAAGGCCCCGTCTTCCTCCTCATCCTCTAAACGTTTCAGTTATCAGCCAAAATCTTCCTACACATCTCCTTCCAGTCAAAGGTCCTACTCAGTGCCAAGCCGCTCTTCCTCTAGGCTCCAATCATCATCCCCTCGCTCGATGTCGTCTTCTTCTAAACGAGTGGCTCCTTCAAGGAGCTCTTCCTCTTCTCGATCGTTCAAAAGCTCGTCACGTGCCAGCGTTTCACGCTCCACTCCTGCTCGTTCCTCTTCGTCCCGCTCTTCCTCCCGTTCTGGAACATCAGGTAAGGTGAGAAAGAAGTAAGGATAATTTCCTCTTTACTTTTGTAACCTTCAATGGTATAAAATATTTTCGGTCCAGGAAAGTCCAGCCTTTCCTGTATAAAAGATGTTATATTCTTGATGGATAATAGCAATCGAAGCCGAGGACTAAAACATTGGAGGTATGAACTATGGTTATTCAAATGAACAAATGGGATAAGATTTCTCGACTTATCGGTATAGCGCTGCTCGCTTTCTTGGTAGCCGGTTTTGGACCTGTTGCCTGTCAAAGAGCAGAGGAAACAGAGACTGGTGAAGAAGTAGCCGCTACCCAGGAAGGTGTTATAACGATTGAAGGCACTGTGAAAGTCATTGTAGATAAATACGTGTTCATTCCCGAAGCTCGAGGTTTTGATGTTGTGATCCAAGGCGATTTAGAGACCGGCAGCACAGAGACTCTTATTGATAAAGAAGTGAGAGGAGAAGGAGAAATATCTCCTGAAAGACCTTCTATCCTTATAGCTAATTCGCTTGAGGTAAAGGAAGAAGGCGGGAACTGGAGGAACATCTTCAACAGGACAGAGGATGTCATTCTCGAAGATTTTTTAGATTTGAGCGCACGGGATGATTATGGAGCGCTAGAAAATCTCTCTTATGATAAGAAAGACGTATGGGAAGAACAGCAAAGAGCAAAGGTTTATGGAAGACTGGAAAAAACAAACGGTGGCGATGCTATTGTCGTTTTGGACGAGGAGGAGAAACAACTCGGAAAAGTCTTGGTGGATAGCTTTACTGATTTTGGTAACTATTATTTGAAAAAGCTAAGACTTTTCGATAAATTCTGGTTTTATGTGAATGTGAAGGAAACAGTGGATTGGACAGAAAGACGCAGAACACGAGAGATGTTCCATGCTGATGTGGTTTTTGCCGGCCTGTTTTGAACTTTCGGTCTTATTCAAGGCCTAATCATATACATATTTTGAGCCAGGAGAGTCATATGACTATCATGGCTCTTTTTTTAAGGACGAATCAATCATCGTTCATCCTTCAGAAAGGAGGTTTGGGAAGATGAGGACCAGAGGTTTTCCAAGCACTTCTCTTTGTGCAGTTTTTGTTTGTCTATTGATCGTTTCATTTCTGAACGGCCAGGAGCAGGTCGATTATGCAAATATCCTGGGCGATTGGGAGATGGAAGTGGATGCAGGAGGAGAATACTATTATCTCCTCTTCACCATTGAAAAAGCCGATGGAGAATTAGCAGGAACAATCAGTGAGTCTTCAGGATTTTTTACAGACGTTCCTTTGAAGAATATCGAGTTCGATGGAGAAAACCTATCCTTTGAAATGACAGTCCCGACGCCCCCGGATGGCTATGAGAATCTCGTAAAGGCAGAGCTAGAATGGGTAGAAGGAAAGCTGGAAGGTATGCTTTCAGTAGAAAGTCTTGGAATATCTGCCTCAGCCACAGCTACAAAAAAGAAGGACTAATCTTCAAGTTTTGGATGCTTCAGATGAAATTCTGTTGCATCCTGGAAAGCTTTTGCTAACCGCAGAGTTTTAGCCTCTTCGAACAACTTTCCAATAAAAGAAATACTCGTAGGACTGTTCTGCTCATCGAATCCGTTGGGGATCACGACTGTAGGATGACCGGTGAGATTTGTGATGAGAAGGCTTGGGCTGCCATAGGTGGGAGCGACGTAAACATCGATGTCCTTCATCTTTTGAGCCATCTGGTGCATCAAGAGGATTCGAAGCCGGTTGGCCTGAATGTATTCCACGGCTGGAACAAACCTTGCCTGGCGAAATGCATTGGGCCAAGCTCCCCGGTCTTGCCTGACCAAGAGATCATCTCTTCCGCTTCGTGTCAGTTCATCGAAGGCTGCGGCTGCTTCAACGCGTAGAACTAAGGATATTGCTCTGGCTGGGAATTCTGGCAGGTCGAACGGTATGAGCTCAATGCCAAGCAGGCGAAGAGTCTGGAGTGCCGCTTGGTCGTTTTCTTTGGTCTTGTAGTCCTGTTCAAAGGCTTTTTTCAAGTATCCAACCCGAATATCCTTTAAATCCAGAGAAGGATCCCATGCAAAAGGAAGATCCACAACCGTAGGATCTTTTCCGTCAGGTCCGTGGATCGCGTGGAAAACAAGCGCACAGTCCTCCACGCTGCGGCAGATGGGCCCTATTTTGTCCATCGTCCAGCTTAAGGCCATAGCCCCAGAACGACTGACGCGACCGAATGTGGGTCGTAGTCCTGTCACTCCGCAGCGGTTAGCAGGGGAGACGATTGAACCCAAAGTTTCTGTTCCAATCGCGAACCCAACCAGGCCAGCTGATGTGGCGGCTGCAGATCCAGCTGAGGATCCGCTCGATCCCTGCTCAAGATTCCAGGGATTTTTTGTCTTTCCACCGTACCACACATCTCCCATTGCGAGTGCCCCCATTGTGAGTTTAGCGACTAATACGGCACCTGCTTCTTCGAGCCGTTTAACCACAGTGGCGTCCTCATCTATGACCTGGTCCTTGTAGGGCATAGCCCCCCAAGTCGTTTTTATTCCTTTGGTCGCGAGGAGGTCTTTCGCCCCCCATGGGATGCCATGAAGAGGGCCTCTGTATCGTCCGGCGTCGATCTCAGCATCTGCCTGTCTTGCTTGCCCTCGGGCTAGGTCTTCGGTCAGGGTGATCACGCACTCGAGCCGAGGACCATATTTCTTTAATCTTTTTAGATAAAGTTCAGTGAGTTCGACAGAGGTAATCTTGCGCGATTTAATCAGTTGGGCCAAGGCGGTTACTGGATAAAAAGCCAGATCCTCGTCGCTTTCTGGAATCTGGATATCTGCATCTGGGAAAAAAGAGAAAGGAAGGGACTCTGTCTTCAAGGACATCCCAGGCAAGACAGGAGAGAACAGGATGGCTGGTGGAACATGGTTTCCTACTGAGATTTCTCGCATCTGTTCATAACTTCGGAGATTCCCTCTTAAATTTTCCAGCATCAATTTTCTTTCTTTTTGGTTGAAACGCAGACCGATGATCCTCTCGGCAGCCTCGATATCTTTCGTGGTTATCCTTTGGGCCCCTTTAAAATAGTAGAGGGCAAAGGCCCCTCCGAATACCAAGAGAGCAATGGCAAGAAGAGCGAGAAATGCCCAGATCTTAGCGTATCCTTTGTTTCTGGCGTGATAGTTTCCCATGGTTTAGCCTCCCGGATATTTGCATCGCTTATATCACAGGAAACAGGGGAAGTCAAAAAATCCCGAAATAGAGTCAGCATCTTTATTTCCGTGACAGTTAATGATTGAGGTGTAATCTGTGGGCTTCGGATGGACAGGAACCGTCGCTGCTCTTCTCAATTAGGTCAGATGTTCCCCTCATAAAGGAAAAAAATGCTTTCCTTCCGAGATCTTAGTTTGAGTAAATGGATTTTTTCTGATATAAAATGTTTTTTTCATTTTAAGAGGAGACGTGGACCGATGATAAGGTGTGTCCTATCCGATTTGGGGAAAGTTATCCTTTTTTTTGACAATCATATTTTTTTCCGCAAAATGGCTGAATTTTGTCCTTATTCAGCTGTGGATATTGCTGAACGTGTCCATTGGCACAGGAACCTTATTCGTTCCTTCGATACAGGCACATTAAGCTCAAAGGATTTTTACAGAGAAGTCACCCAGAGACTTAAGGCAAAAGTGGACCAGGAGACTTTTTTTAAAATTTACAATGATGTTTTTTCCCTTAATCCTCCTGTATTGGATATTTTGACAAGACTGAAGGGCAGACACAAACTTCTCCTCCTCTCCAACACGGATGTCGAGCGCTTCGGGTTTATCAGAAAGACATTTCCAGAAGTCCTAATCTTTGATGAGTATGTTCTTTCCTTTGAGGTCGGATTTCTAAAACCTCATCCGCAGATTTATCAAGAGGCCTTAAAAAAGGCAAAAGCCAGAGCCGAAGAATGTGTTTTCATCGATGACCTAGAAGAGAACATCGAGGGTGCCAGAAATGTGGGGTTGGATACCATTCTTTATGGGCCACAGACGGATCTTGAGGCTGAATTAAGGGGCAAAGGCCTTTAAAAGATCCTTCCTATCACAAGGCTTAGATAGAGATCAACTTGATGGAGACCTTCCGGCTTCTCGGTCCGTCGAATTCACAGAAAAAGATACCTTGCCATGTGCCCAGAGCAGGATGTCCATTTTCAACGATCACAGAGATGGAGGATCCGGCTAGCGTGGCTTTAACATGGGCAGGAGAGTTTCCTTCAGCATGTGTATAAGGAAGGGAATCGGGGACGGCGCTTCTTAAGGTCATCAGAATATCTTCTTTGACAGAGGGATCTGCATTTTCGTTAATGGTCACTCCGGCAGTGGTGTGAGGAACATAAACAAGACATATTCCGCTTTTGACACCAAAAGATTCGATTGCGTCCCTCACTTTAGGAGTGATGTCGATAAGCTCTTCCCTTGTGTGGGTTTGAATCGTGAAGGTCTTCATTTCTTGTCCAAGATAGACATTTGATCATTCTCATTCTATCATATATTCGTGCGATTCATTCCATTTTAAGAAAAAATATAAAAAAAATGAAAAAAGACTTGACAAGCTCATCCGGATATAGATAAATTTATTGTCGCGGATACAACATTTAGTATTAAATTCCAACAAATAACACAACATGTGGATGTTTTTTTAAAAATTCGCTTTGTTTGAGGAAAGGAGAACTCGCATGCGGCAGGTTATCTCGAGAATCAAAAAGAGGGACGGCACAGTCGTTGATTTTGTCCAGGATAAAATCACCAACGCCGTTCACAAGGCCATGGAATCCCATGGCATCATGGATAAACATGCTGCCAAGACCGTGTCCGATATCGTCACCTTCATGACGGAAGACAAATTTGGTGGATACACCATTCCCTCTGTGGAGCAGATTCAGGACATCGTTGAGATGGTTTTGATGAAACAGGGATATCACGAGATTGCCAGATCCTATATTCTGTACCGAGAAAGACACAAAGATATCCGTGAAGCCAAGAGGATAGGCATCAACCTGGAGAGGCTGATCAAGGACTACATAGATGATTTGGATTGGAAGATCAGAGAGAACAGCAACGAAGGAGTCATGAGTTTTTCCGGGTTGAACGCGAGGGTTTCCGGAGAAGTTCTGGCCAATTTTGCTCTTAACCAGATGTACTCCGAGAATGTTAAGAGAGCCCACTTAGAGGGAGCCTTCCACATCCACGACTTATCCTATCCGATCGTCGGGTATTGCGCGGGCTGGTCCATCGAAAATCTTCTCAAGGAAGGATTTGGTCATGTGCCCAATCAGGTTCACTCCTTTCCCGCCAAGCATCTCGAGACCGCTACCCTCCATATGGTCAACTTCATCGGAACCATGCAGGGAGAATTTGCCGGAGCACAAGCATTCTCCAGTGTGGACACATTTTTGGCTCCTTTTGTCAGGGCGGATAGCTTGGACTATGAGAGAGTTAAACAGGATCTCCAAAAGCTTATTTTCGGACTGAACGTTCCTTCCCGTTGGGGATGGCAGACGCCTTTTTCCAATTTGACTTTTGATTGGACGGTTCCAGAGGACTTGAAAGATAAGCCTGTCATCACAGGAGGAGAAGAGCAAAACACAACCTATGGGGAATACCAGGAAGAAATGGATATGATTAACCGGGCTTTTTTGGAGTTGATGGTTGAGGGTGATATGCACGGGCGTGTCTTTACCTTCCCCATACCCACGTATAACCTCACCAAGAACTTTGATTGGGATTCTCCCAATGCCAATCTTCTTTTTGAGGTTACAGCCAAATACGGAATTCCGTACTTCCAAAACTACATCGGCACAAATCTCGATCCTGGAGACATCAGAGCCATGTGTTGCCGCTTGAATCTTGACCAGAGGGAGCTTCTCAATAGACCCGGCAACATCTGGGGACCCGGCGATTCTACTGGCTCTATCGGAGTGGTAACGATCAACCTCAACAGGATTGGATATGAGTCCAGCACCTCTGAGGAGTTTTTCTCACAACTGAAAAATCTCATGATTCTGGCGAAGGAATCTCTCGAGACCAAACGAGAGGTCGTCAACAACATGTTGGCGAAAGGGCTGATGCCCTATACATTGGTCTATCTCGGTCATTTTGACAACCATTTCTCGACAATCGGGATTTGTGGAATGCATGAGGCCTGCTTGAATTTTCTTGGGAAAGGAATCGGGACTCCCGAAGGAAAAGCGTTTGCGATAGAAGTACTCCAGTTCATGAGAGAAACAATTCAGGAGTTCCAGGAGGAAACAGAAAATTTGTACAACCTCGAAGCCACACCAGCCGAGTCGACCTCTTACCGCCTAGCCAGACTGGATAGAGAAAAGTACCACAGCATTATCACTTCAGGAACCGAGCAATATCCCTACCTCACCAATTCCTCTCAGCTCAATGTCAATGCCACGCAGGATGTTTTTGAAGCTATAGAGCATCAGAAGGACATTCAGCCGCTTTACACAGGAGGGACTATTTTTCATGCCTTTCTTCCTGAGTCCATAGACAGAGAAACATGCAAGAAGATGGTTCGCAAGATTTCCGGCACGCGTCTTCCCTATTTCAGCATCACCCCGACGTTCAGTGTATGCCCGAATCATAAATTCATTAAGGGGGAAGTTACACAGTGCCCGGAGTGCCACGAGACGACAGAAGTCTATTCCCGGATCGTCGGGTATCTCAGGCCAGTTGCCACATGGAATGACGGGAAGCAGCAGGAGTTCAGAGAAAGAACTCCCTATGATGCAACAGGTTGAACCAAACGTCGATGGAATACCTTCTTTTTACATACCCTCACTGCCAGAAGTGTGAGGCGCTCAAGAAGGCCCTTTCCGAGACTGATCTCAGGGGAGCAGAATACAATTTGACCCAGAAGGAAAGCAAGTTAAGGATCAGGGACTTTTTAAGTGTTATAATAAGAGATAAAAAGGGAGGGATTATCGTTCCTACCTTGGTGCTCCAGGAGGCAGGAAAAGTCGTTGCTGTTCTGAATAACCAGGAGGAGCTTGTGGATTGGTTGAGATCAAAGGCCTAGAGAAATTTGCACCCAAAGACTTCCCTGGAGTCCTTACCTGCACCGTGTTTCTGGGTTCCTGCAATTTTCGCTGCCCCTATTGTCATAACGCAGATTTGGTCCTTAATCCGGAAAGTCTACCTACTTTCCCGATGGATTATTTCATAGATTTTCTTGATTCCAGAAAGGATTGGTTGGAAGGGGTATGCGTCACTGGTGGCGAACCCCTTATACACAAAGATCTTGAAGACTTTTTATCTGTTTTAAAGGAAAGAAGACTGTTGGTGAAGCTGGATACAAACGGATCCTTTCCTTCCAGGCTTTCAGCCCTCATTCAGAAAGATCTCCTAGACTCCGTTGCTATGGATGTGAAGGCGCCTCTCGAAAAATACAGAGACGTCACAAAATCATCGGTAAATCCAGAGGATATCCAGAAGAGTATAGAAATCATCATGAACTCAAGTGTGGAGTATATGTTTCGTACGACAGTGGTTCCTGGGCTTGTGGAGGCAGAGGACATTATCAAAATGGGGCAGATGCTTAAAGGAGCAAAAGTTTTCCAGATTCAACAGTTTTCGCCTCACAATACCTTGGAGCCGAGCTTCGAACAAAAGAATCCTTTCCCGGAAAAAGAAATCCAAGCAATGGCCGAGGCCGCCAAGGAATTCTTTTCTGAGGTAAGATTCGAGGGAATATAGAAAAGGAAAATGAAGCTTAAAATCAAACGAATTCATGCCAATGCAAAGCTGCCTTCCTATGGACATCTAGGTGATGCGGGATTAGATCTTTTCTCAGCGGACGACGTCGTTTTGGAAAAAGGTCAGGTCCTGGATGTCCCAACAGGGATAAAAGTGGCTATCCCTGAGGGCTATGTGGGTTTAGTCTGGGATAAAAGTGGACTATCTTTGAGAGGTGTCCATCGACTAGCGGGAGTGATCGATTCCGGCTACCGGGGGGAGGTCAAGGTTGTTCTGGTCAATTTGAGTGATGAACCTTTTGTTATCAGCAAAGGGATGAAGATTGCACAGCTTTTGATTCAACCTGTTACTACGGTTAAAGTGGTCGAGGTCGAGGATCTAGGGGGAACACCCAGAGGAGAAGGAGGATTCGGCAGCACAGGTAAGTTCTGAACCTGTTTTTGAGGAATCCAGCCTGATCGATTTTTTTCCTTGCTCTGTTTATAATGGATGGCATGAAAACGGCACGTATGCCTCTTGATCTAAAATCGAGATTCACCGTTGTCCTGGTCCGACCTGAGCACCCTGAGAATATTGGCTTGGTGGCTCGCAACATGAAGAATACGGGGTTCGAGAAGCTGCGTATAGTTGATGTGGATTGTTTAGACCAGAAATCCTACAAAACTGCGGTCCATGCTAAAGATGTTTTAAACGCTGCTCAGATCTACAAAAAATTGGAAGAGGCCATAGCAGACCTTAATCTTGTTTTTGCGACCACATCGAAAAGGAGAAAGAATTTTACCATGATTTCCCTCAAAGAAGCAGTAGAGAAGATGTTTCGTTACCCAAAAGCTACTAGGATTGGCTTGCTTTTCGGATGCGAGAGGAGTGGGCTGACATCTGAAGAATTGATGCATTCCAATTTCCGGTTTGTCCTTCCTCAGGCCACAAAACAACCCTCATACAATCTTGCCTCTGCGGTTCTTCTCACGCTGTACGCCATCTCCAACCGTGCTCCGCTCAAGCGTTTGAACATCGAACAGGAACAGCCGCTTCTACGGAAAAAACAGGAAGAATGCATCGAGATTATTTTGAATAAGTTGGAAGATAGAGGATTCATCCACACGACAAACAAGCAGCATGTCACCGAAATGATATACGATGTTTTTGGAAGGATCGCCATGACGGAGAGAGATCGAAGATTTCTTCTAGCCTTGTTCTCTAAAGGAACGAAAGAATGAAAGGAGCATAACACATGGTGGAAATGAGAGTGACTTTTCCAGGGGGCAAACGGGTGGAAGCTGAATACAAAGGATTTGTCATAAAAACGGATCAGCCGGTCTATGCAGGCGGCGAAGGCGAAGCTCCAGCGCCGTTTGATCTATTCTTGGCCTCTATCGCCACCTGTGCGGGCCTGTATGTTCTCGCCTTTTGTCAAAACAGAGACATCCCAATGGATGGAGCTTCTGTTGTGATGCGGATGCATAAGAGTGCAGAGAAGAAGATGATCGAGAAGATCGATATCGAACTTCAGCTTCCTCCAGAGTTTCCTAAAAAATATGAAAGGGCGGTCATCAGGTCAGTGGACAGTTGTGCTGTCAAGGCACACATCCTTGACGCTCCTGCTTTTGAGATCGTGGCAAAGTACTTACCTTGAATGACTCATAAAAAAACCGATACTTTTTATCAGAAAAGCAATATCAGCATGAACGGCTGTCTCGCCGCCGATGACATTTTTTTCAATACTATTGTCGTTAAGAGTAAAGCGGTCCATCCATCAATCTTGACTCGTAAATAATCCTGTCTAATTGTTGAGCTGAGGGTGCCACAAGTAGTAAAAGCCACTTTTTAAGGATTGAACAATCTCCTGCAGGCTTTTACTCTCGAAAGGGTTGTATCCGTTTAGATGAGTGGCGTAGATATTGGTTTTTCTTTTTGGATAGTAGGTGTAAGCGATCACATTTGCTTCCTGGACATCTGCGAGTTCAAGGACTTTTTTCAAGGCAGAGTCAAAATAGCCGATTTCATCGATCAGTTTGGATTCATAGGCTTGAGAAGCGGTATAGACTCTTCCATCTGCAATGTTCCTCAGGTTTTCCAAGGAGAGAGAGTCCTTTCTTGCCTCGAAGACCGCGTTCAGGAATTTCTGGTAAAACTCATCGACAATCTCTTGAAACACATCCCTTTCCTTATCCGTCATTTCTCGAAAAGCACTTCCAGAGTCCTTTAATTCACCTGATTTTATGATCTGAACCTGGATTCCGACTTTATCAAAAAGTTCCTCGAGATTGGGAAAGATGGAGATGACGCCAATGCTTCCAGTCAGAGTGGACGGATGAGCAATGATATAGTCGCAAGCCGAGGCGATGTAGTAACCTCCAGATGCAGCCAAGCCCATCATCAGTGCCAGGACAGGTGTGCCTGTCCTTTTCTTGTAATTTAAGATTTCGTGGTAGAGGATATCACTGGCTGTGACCTCTCCACCTGGAGTATCCAATCGAAGGATCACACCCTTCACCATCTTATCTTCAGAAGCCTTTTTAAGTCTGTAGAAGACTTTAGACAGGATATCTCCTTCCCTCTCGAGAACTCCAGGATTTAGAGAGGTTCCGATCAATCCTGAGACGTCCAGAAGAAGGATTTTTTCTTTTACCCGGCTTTTGATCAGCACAACTTCTTCCATGCGCTCCTTTCCCAAGAAATCCAAGTGAAAATGGGGAGAACAGGCAGAGGAAATCATGGGCGATAGGATGAGCCATATTCCTATTTTTTTCATCGATCCTCCATCACACTATCGTTTTTATTTGAGGATTATAACATATTCTGGACTTCAGTTTGCTTTTCTCCTGTTGACTTAAATCCTCTCGGATGATATAAATTTTTCAAGTCGTTTGCACTCTGTGATAGATAAAATGGCCCAATATGATTGTCCAAATGGCCAATGGAAGGGGAATCGTGAAGGAGACGACTTGCGCGCAGGGGAGTGAGGATGAAAAAAATTAAAGATTTTGTGGTCAAGCATTTTGAAGCATCCCTTATCATTCTTATACTCATAGGAATCCTTGCCATTGCTTTTCTTGTTCACTATAAATTCTCCTTTCTTAATTTTTTTTTCCTTCCAGTGATTCTCTCTGGCTACTTTCTCGGCCAAACGCGGGCTGTTCTGACTGCCATTTTTTGCATCCTTCTTGTCATCCTCTATCTTCTGTTCTTCCACCTTCTATCCAGCTCAGGACAAGGGTTCTCTCTTGATGAGACAATCAACCTAATAACTTGGGGAGGATTCTTGATTCTGACCGCTGCTATCATCGGCTCTGTTTCGGAACAGAGGGAGATGAGGATTCGGAATCTGAGAAGGTCCTACGTCGGAGCTCTTGAGATTTTGCTCAAGTACATGGAGGTTGCCGACGATGTGAAACCCCGCTCTCTGCGAGTCGCTCTCTTGGCAGGCAAGATGGCTGAAGCAGCGGGATTGGAGAAGAGAGATATCGAGAATATTAAATCCGCGGCTTTGCTGTATGAGGCAGGAGACCTGCAGTCCAGCCTTCCATTTTTTCATGAGGTTGTCGATTTCATGGCATCAGGAAAAGATTTTTCACAGGGTCAACTGGGAGACAGAGAAAATGTGATGCTGAAATCCACAGCATCCCTCCTCAAAGAAATAGAGCCCCTTCTCTACAATTATTTCCTTCATTATGTTCAGGAAGCTCACATCCTAGACAAAGAGGTGGATGCGATACCTGTGGGCAGCAGCCTTATTGCTCTAGCGGATATATACGACCGTCTGTCCAATAATGTTCCGCTCATCCAGGAAAGCGAGGAGTACAAATCCCTGGCAGGCATTGAGAGTCTTATGGGTCGAGCTTTTCCCCATGTGGCTATCTATGCTCTGCGAGAAGCGATGTCTTCTTCCTGAAGGGCTGAGGAGAGAAACCTGGATTTTTTCTGTTCTGGATTTGTGGTGATGTCCAGAGTTGTTGTGATCGGGATTGATCTGGCGGGTGTAGCCCATCGCCCGACGGGTGTTTGTTATATGGATGGATGGGAGGCCAAAACCGCTTTGCTTTACACAGATGAAGACATCCTCGCTGCTGTTGAAAAAGAAAATCCAGGCCTTGTAACCATAGATGCACCACTCTCGCTCCCGCCTGGTCGAGAATCCATCCATCAGAGAAATGGACAGCATTTTCGTTCTTGTGATCTGGAACTTAGACGAAGAAAGATCCCCTTCTTCCCGATCACTTTGGGTCCAATGAGAGTGCTGACAGAGAGGGGGATGGAGCTGAAGTACAGGATTGAAGGGAAGGGGATTAAGTCCTTGGAGATATATCCGGGAGGGGCTCAGGATATCTGGAAGATTCCGAGAGCCAAACGCGATTTAGATGGACTGAGGGAAGGGCTTGAACGATTGGGCGTCAGGGGATTGAAAAGGAATTGTTCCTCGCATGAACTGGATGCAGCAACCGCCGCTCTTGTTGGGATCCTCTACTTGAAGGGGAAGGCAGAGCTCTATGGTGATTTTTCTTCTGGCGCTATCATCATGCCTTGTCCCTAAATTTCTTTTTGGGCATGATAATTCTAAGGGCGCGAGGGAGAACTTCCACTTCAATCTGGTCTTTTGTGTCCAACACTTCTCCGTGGTACTGTATGCATAGGTTTTTCCCTCGGAAAACAATTTTTTTCGCCTTGTAATGCCTTTGAAATCTCTGGAGGATTCCAAAATAAATAAGTGGAAAGAGAAACATATATTTAAGACCGCTCATTTCAAAAAACACAATATCGATGTACCCATCATCAAATTCTGCCTTTGGGGCGATTCTCCATCCATACCCGAAATGCTTTGTTTTTGAGACCACGCAATCGAGAGCCTTCAAACAAAGCACCATTCGATCAAAGGGCTTCTCCGAATCATCCAGTCCATCTATCAACTCGACTTCCTGTTCCCTTTGGGGAAGTTTTGGCATGATTTTGGCTGCATAAATATGGCCCCAAAATCCTGGAATATTTGTTTTCTGCTTCTCCTTAGTGACTTGAGCGATAGCTCCTATGCTCCCGAAAGCAGCTTTGGTTCCCTCGATTTCGAAAAGATCCACTTCTCGATCTTGTGCTTCCTTGATGATCTGTACAGCTTTTCTTACGCTTTTGG
>Ga0224506_10002038_pt1 | contig 14041 bp, 12 predicted proteins | sample SF_Jan12_sed_USG_2_FD_169108 | JGI IMG/M metagenome (GOLD analysis project Ga0224506, IMG submission 169108) | Sediment microbial communities from San Francisco Bay, California, United States - SF_Jan12_sed_USGS_8_1 | ecosystem: Environmental > Aquatic > Marine > Sediment | place: USA... | reverse complement strand
CGGTGATCGGTGAGAACCGCGATGAGGTAGTCGGTATCCTGCTGGCCAAGGACCTGCTGCAATACCTGCGCGATGGCAAACAGGAGTTCGACCTGCGTGAATCGCTGCGTCCTGCTGTCTTTGTGCCGGAAAGCAAACGTCTGAACGTACTGTTGAAGGAGTTCCGCCAGAGCCGTAACCACATGGCCATCGTCGTCGACGAGTATGGTGGTGTAGCAGGGCTGGTGACGATAGAGGATGTGTTGGAACAGATCGTCGGTGAGATCGAGGATGAACACGATATCGATGAGGGCACCTTCATCCTCGAACACGGTGACCAGAGCTGTACCGTCAAGGCACTGACCCCGATTGAAGAGTTTAATGAATTCTTTGCCAGCGACTTTTCCGATGACGAGTTCGATACCATCGGTGGTCTGGTGATGCAGGGCTTCGGCCATATGCCCAAGCGCGGTGAGGAGCTGCGTCTGGGCAGCTTCTGTTTCAAACTGCTGCGTGCAGACAGCCGTCGTATCTATCTGATGCAGGTCACTCGACTGACCGAAGAACAACAACAAGAGAAGGACCCCGCCGAAGATGAAACGACTGACACAACTCAAGGGTAAACGCGGAGACCTGCTGGCGCTGTTCGCTGGCGTACTGTTACCTCTATCCCTGGCGCCCTTCTATCTCTACCCTCTGGCCATAGTCAGTCTGACTATGCTGTTTCTCTTATGGTTACATCTGGAGCCCAAACAGGCCTTCCGCCGGGGCTGGTTTTTTGGCCTCGGTATGTTTGGCTTTGGTATCTCCTGGGTCTACGTTTCAGTGCGCTATTTTGGTGGTGCCAGCGTACCTCTGGCGGTCTTTCTCACCGCGCTAACGGTATCACTCTATGCCCTGTTTCCCGCCGTACTGGGGTATCTGGCACTCTATCTGCTGCGCTGGTACCGAGGTAACGAGGAGAGATATCTGTTCATCGAATTGATCTTACTCCTGCCTGGCCTGTGGGGAATGATGGAATGGGTACGTGGCTGGCTGTTTACCGGCAACCCATGGCTGAACACCGCCTACAGCCAGGTAGACGGGCCGCTGTCCGGATATGCCCCGCTACTGGGGGTCTATGGCGTGAACTGGCTGGTCGCCATCCTCGCCGGTCTGGTGGCATTGCTGATCCTGCGCTGGAACTCGGTCCATCGTCGTGCCTATCTACTGGCCCTGTTGCTAATCCCGCTCTCCGGTCTGGGCTTGCAGCAAATCGCCTGGACCGAGGCGCTAGGCAGTCCGCTTAAGGTCAGTCTGATCCAGGGTAACATCCCCCAGGATCAAAAATGGAAACCCGGCCAGCTACAAGATACCCTCGCTCTTTATAGTCGCCTGACAGCAGAAAACTGGGACAGTGATCTGATCGTCTGGCCAGAGGCCGCACTCAGCACCTGGTATCACAATGTCGAGTCCGGTTTCCTGGTGGGACTGGAAAAACAGGCTCGGGAAACCAATACCGATATGCTCATTGGCATCCCCTATTATGATTTCGCCACCAAGACCAAATACAACAGCGTTCTCAACCTTACCGAGGGCGACCGGGCTTTTTATCATAAGCACCACCTGATGCCGTTCGGTGATTACCTGCCCTTTGAGCACACCCTGCGTGGACTGATTCAGGCCTTTGATCTGCCGATGTCCTCCTTCACTCCGGGTGGCAGCCAGCAGGCCCCGCTATCGGTGGCCGGTCATAGTATCGGTATGTCCATCTGTTATGAGGATCTGTTTGGTGAAGAGGCCATTACCAACCTGCCCGTTGCCAGCCTGCTGGTCAACGTCAGCAACGACAGCTGGTGGGGCGATACCCATGGCCCGCACCAGCACATGCAGGTCGCCGCAATGCGGGCACTGGAGACCGGCCGCCCACTGTTGCGCGCCACCAATAATGGTATTAGTGCTGTGGTCGATCACAAGGGCAACATCTCCCAAACCATACCGCAATTTACCACCGCGGTACTTAATGCCGTAGTACAGCCCCGTCGCGGTGCGACCCCCTATGTCATCTGGGGCAACGCCATGGCGGTACTGCTGATGTCATTGACGCTGCTGGGTGTGTTGATCTGGCGCCAGCGCATGCTCAAGGGCAGGCAGGGCTAGATGCAAACCACCGCCCCTCCTGCGCTGATGGAGATGCTGACCCGGCTCATCGCCCGCCCCTCCATGAGCAGTGTCAGCCCGGCCTTCGATACCAGTAACCGCGAGGTCATCGACCTGCTGGCGTCCTGGCTGGAACCGATGGGTTTTGAGGTGGAGGTACTGCCACTGCCCAGCCAGCCCCACAAGGCCAATCTGATCGCGACCCTCGGCAAGGGCCCCGGTGGTTTGGTGTTGTCCGGTCATACAGATACCGTCCCCTATGACGAGGGCGACTGGAGTCTGGATCCGTTTAAACTCACCGAACGCGACCAGCGCCTCTACGGTCTGGGGACCGCCGACATGAAATCCTTCTTTGCCCTAGCCATCGAGGCGGCAAGACACTTTCATGCCGATCGGCTTCAGGCACCTTTGATCATACTGGCCACCGCCGACGAAGAGAGCTCGATGGACGGTGCCAAGGCCATCGTCGAATTGGGCCGCCCCCGGGCACGTTATGCGGTGGTCGGAGAACCTACCGGCCTGCGTCCGGTGCGCAGCCACAAGGGTATTATCATGGAGGCGATCCGTATCAGTGGTCTGTCCGGCCACTCCAGTGATCCGTCGTTGGGCAATAATGCGATGGAGGGGATGTACAAGGTCATGGGCGAAGTACTACGCTTCCGCGACGAGTTGCAGGCCCAGTATCACGACCCGCTATTCCAGGTACCGGTACCGACCCTGAACCTGGGTCATATCCATGGTGGTGATAATCCCAACCGTATCTGCGGGCACTGTGAACTGCACATAGACCTGCGCCCGCTGCCCGGCATGGGACTGGAGGAGCTACGCCAGATGATCGGCCAGCGGCTGGCGCATACGCTGGATGGCAGCGGCCTGAAGCTGCAGATCGACTCCCTTATCGACGGTACCCCACCGATGCATACGGAGGCCCACTCCGAGATCGTCAAAATGGCGGAAAAGCTCACCGGCCACGATGCCGAGGCGGTAGCCTTCTGCACCGAAGGTCCCTACCTCAACAGTATGGGCATGGAGACCATCATCCTCGGTCCCGGCCATATCGATCAGGCCCATCAACCGGATGAATTCATCGGCCTGGATCAGCTCAATCCGACGGTAAAACTGCTTCGGGATCTGATCCAGCGTTTCTGTGTACAGGGATAAGCTTTTTTTAAGCCTGGCCGATAGTTTAGATAACTTTGCAAAGATGCTGATTTTCCGTGAAAATCTCCAGCAAACACGTATAAGGAACAGGGCCTTGGCCGAGACATCCCAACATGAGTTCGTGCACTGGTTTCGCAACTCATCTCCCTACATAAACGCCTTTCGGGGACGCACCTTTGTGCTCACCTTTGGCGGAGAGGTGGTCGCCGACAGGGTCTTTGCCAGTCTGGTACACGATATAGCGCTGTTGCACAGCCTGGGGGTAAAACTGGTGCTGGTTCATGGCGCGCGTCCGCAGATCGAGACCCAGCTGCAGCAGCAACAAGTGCAGCTGCAGTATGTCAACGGTCTGCGCATCACCGATACCGAGGCCCTCGGCTGTGTGAAGCAGGCAGTGGGCAGCGTGCGCGTCGATATCGAGGCCCTGTTGTCCATGGGCCTGGCCAACTCACCGATGGCCGGCGCCAGGATCCGCGTCGCCTCTGGTAACTTCGTTGCCGCCCAACCCCTGGGAGTGCGTGACGGCGTCGATTACCAACATACCGGTGAGGTACGGCGCATCGATACCGCCGGTATCGATCAACTACTGGACCACGGCAACATCGTCTTGCTGTCGCCACTAGGCTTCTCTCCCACCGGCGAGGTGTTTAACCTCAGTGCCGAGGATGTGGCGGCTGCCTGTGCCACACAACTGAAAGCCGACAAACTGATCTTCCTGACCGATATCCAGGAGCTATACAAGGATGAGGTCTCGCCCCTGCGTGAACTGACCCTGCATGACATCAACAACATGCCACCACTGTCCGAACAGATGAACCGTACCCTGCAGGGTGCCGCCAATGCCTGCCGTCAAGGGGTCAAGCGAGTGCACCTGCTGGACGGTCAACAGGATGGAGCACTGCTGGTGGAGTTGTTCAGTCGTGACGGCTGCGGCACCCTGATCAGCGCCGAGAGTTTTGAAGGCACCCGCAAGGCCAGTATCGAAGATGTGGGTGGCATCCTGGAGCTGATCGCGCCACTGGAAGAACAGGGCATCATGGTGCGTCGTTCACGGGAAAAACTGGAGATGGAGATCGAGCACTTCACCGTACTCGAACGTGACAACACCATCATCGGTTGTGCCGCCCTCTATCCCTATGCAAAAGAGCAGGTCGGTGAACTGGCCTGCGTCGCGATCCATCCGGACTACAGCGGTCAGGGCAAGGGTGATGCACTGTTTCACTACATGCTGCGCGAGGCCAAACGCCAGGGGCTGGAAAGGCTCTTTGTACTGACGACGCATACCGCCCACTGGTTTCAGGAGCGCGGTTTCGAGCTGGCCGAGCCCACAGCCTTGCCGATAGAAAAACAGGGGATGTATAACTATCAGCGGAACTCCAAGGTATTCATTCGAGAACTGTAGATGGCAAAAAACTCGAAACCTGGCATCCGCCCCTTTCTGAAGTGGGCAGGGAATAAATATCGCATCATGCATCAAGTGGAGAGGATGCTGCCGCAAGGTAAGCGTCTGGTGGAACCGTTTGTTGGCTCAGGTGCGGTATTTCTAAACACCCAGTTTGATGACTACCTGTTATGCGACAGCAACCGGGATCTGATCGACCTGTTCAATCTACTGAAACGTCGTGGCCGCAAGTTCATCAATGAGTGTGAATTGTTCTTTAAGGACAAGAACAACAATGAAGCCCAGTACTATAAATTCCGCGAACGCTTTAATACGATAGATGATCGACAAGAACGAGCGGCCCTGTTTGTCTATCTGAATCGGCACGGCTACAACGGACTGTGCCGCTATAACTCCAAAGGAGGCTATAACGTCCCGTTCGGTCGTTACAAACGCCCCTACTTCCCGACGACTGAATTAGAACTGTTTAGAAAAAAGGCCAAACAGGCCAGCTTCAAACACCTGCCGTTCGAAAAGGCCTTTACCCAATTGCAGGCGGGAGATGTGGTCTATTGTGATCCTCCCTATCTTCCCCTGTCCGATTCTGCCAACTTTACCAGCTACAGCGCCGGCGGTTTTTCGATGGAACAGCAACACGAGCTGGCAGAACTGGCCATACGCCATTCACAAAACGGTATCCCGGTACTGATCTCCAATCACCACACGCCGTTCACGGATGAGTTCTACGCCGCAGCGCAAATGGAATACTTCCACGTGCAGCGTTATATCAGTCAGGATGGAAAAAATCGCAACAAGGCCGGTGAGGTTCTGGCGCTATTTAGTCTGAATCAATTATAAAATCTAGATCTCCATCGGTGCCATAAAACGCAAAACCTGAGGATGGGCGATAAACTCGACTCTGTTTGCTTTCAGATTGGTAATCTCGCCGTCCACCTGGGTCACAAACGCCCCTTCAGGCTCTACTCTTAAGCGAGATGCGTGACGGAACATCACCCGATCACTTTCCTTCAAACGAGATCTCTTTGAATCCTCCAGGACCGCCATTAACTGCAATCTAGATACATCACGACAAATAGTCACCGCCAACTGTTCGCTATCAACGGTGGCATGAGGCAAGACACGAAAGCCACCCAGGGTTGGACTATTACCCGCCAGCACCAACGCAACATCACCATCGATCAACTCGTCATCCAGATGTACCTTGCAGGGTATATTCTTCCAGCTGATTAACGCACGTAGTGCCAGCAGGTTGTATTTTAGCTGGCCTTTCACCCAGCGGAGTTTTCTGTCCACACTATGGAGTTTTGCGGTCGATGCACCAAAGCCGATGTCGGCCATATTCAGTGCATAGTTGGATGATTCAGGGGTAAGCAGTTCGGTCACACCCACACGCATCTCTTGCCCATGCAGCAAAGTCTGTATTGCCGACTGCCAGTTCTTTTCCATTCCCAGAGTCGAGGCATAGTCGTTAACATTTCCAAACGGCACCAGGGCCATTACGGTATCATCCCTGCGTGCACTGTCCATAATGCTCTGCATCACCAGATTCATCGTACCTTCACCACCTACCGAGACAATGCAATATCCTCCTCGGTCGGCATACTCTCGAGCCAATTGCAGAGTTTCCAGGGCAGACTGTGGATAACAGACCTCCATATTGGAAACTTCGCTGGATATTCGGGGTTCGGCCGCCTGCCAGAGCTGTTTTAACTCACCATCACGGGCCTGCAGATTGACAATAAATACGTACTTCATGAACTATTCCTTCAGTAAATGCATATCCATACTATGATGATGGATTCTAGCAATCTGCTAACCCTGTTACAAATTTCGACACACGATCAAAAATCTTTTGGCAAACGCTCAGAAATCAGCCGAAACTTTATAAATATGTAAAAAATATACGAGCTTGTACGGCGATATAGTCGTTATTATTCATACCTGTGGTAAGTTAAGTCAGACTATAACAATGATGAGACCGACGCATGTCCCGCGACCCCTCCTATAACGTCAATAGTGAACAGGATTATCAGCAGGCCCTGTCTACACTGAGCCAGGCAAAACAGCCTGCCGCGATACTGAAATTGATCATGCGTGGCTTTGAAGCCTATAGAGCGGCACGCAAGATGGGCTGGTCACGCCCCTGGAATAAATATGATCTGGTTAACTTTCAAAGCCTGCGTATACAGCCTCAACAGGATCAGGCACTAATACAACTTGCCATACAGCTCATCCATGATGAAGCCACCGATATACCGATGGCCGCACAAAACTTCATTACCGAATTAACCAATGACGCAAACCTGATGGGTTTTATCTTCTGTCACGAATATCAAAAGGATGGTCGCCGCTGGGAAGGCGCCACCTTAAGCCTTGGACGTAAAAACAATCGCCGCTATCGTGATCGTTTCGATATCATAGTTGAGTCGGAGCTTATTAATGGCCGTACGAAAGGACTCTCACGCCTGCGCATCTATGTAGATCCCTATGCTGGTCAACCCGGTCCACCACTCTGGCAAACGGATATGACACCCGTTTCAGAAACCGCCACACAACTTTTCGAACGTCTTTCAGAGGCATCATGGACATGGTCTGCAGAGGCAGAACGGAACTGGGATCACTGGACCGCGCGCTATATCGACTACTTCGGTCCTCGTCAGTTTGACCTGCAACAGAGTTACTTTTCACTGCCAAACAATACACAAGGCAGAATAAATCCGGTCCGACAACCTCCTGAAGTAATATGAACAATCCCTTTTCCCGTGGTATCCAGATGTTGCGCATCGGTTGGGGCGCGCGTAAGGCCGGGCAGGCACACAGCGATGCCGAGCGGCTGCTGGCGCAACGAGCCCTGAGTGCCATGTTCGCCGGCGCGCGTGGCGTGACGATGAAGGTCGGCCAGCTGTTTGCCGATACCGACTCGGATAATCCATTCAGGCAACTGCTGGATAACATCGAACCGCTCCCCCTGGCCAGTATATTGCCCTTCATTGAGAGCCAGCTGGGTCATCCCTGGCAACAGAGCTTTCGTCATATCGAAGAGGCGCATGCCGCAGCCTCGCTGGGACAGGTTCATCATGCCATCCTGCTGGATGACCGTGAGGTGGCTCTGAAGGTGCGTTATCCGGATATTGCCGATGCGGTCAATGCTGAGCTGAAACTGGCCGGGCTAATGCCTGGTGTCGGACCGGTGAAAAAATGGGGCATCGATCTGGATGCCTATAAAACAGTTCTCAAAACGAATATGGATCAGGAACTGGACTATCTCTCCGAGGCCCGACGCCAGTCCGACTATGCACAACAGGTACAGGTAACCGGCCTGCATACTCCGGAGATCATTGAAGAATACTGCCGAAGCGGCCTACTTGTTCAGAGCTGGGAGCAGGGCAGCAAGCTCGATGAGACCATCCACTGGCCGATCCCTGCTCGTCAGGAGCTGGGAAAAATCCTTATCCGTACCCTGTTCAGTAGTTTGTTCAAGGCGGGTCTGGTCCATGGCGATCCGCACATGGGTAACTACTTCTTTCGCCAGAACCCGGCACCGGGAGTGGTATTACTGGATTATGGTTGCACCATTGAGGTGTCGAAAACGGCACGTCTGGCCTTGTTAAAGTTTATTCTCGCCCTGCGTGAGGATCGTGACATCTCGCCCTTACAGGCCTTTGCTGCTATGGGCTTCGATGCACAGAAACTGGCCTATATAAAAATCAGCTTGCCGTTGATCAGTCGTATCCTGTTTCGTCCCTTCCTGAGCGAACAGGCGCTACGCATGCAGGACTGGAAGGTCAAGCAACCGATGACTCAGTTATTGGGCGAACAACGCTGGTGGTTCCGCTCTGCCGGCCCCGCAAACCTGCTACTGTTAATGCGTGCCTTTCAGGGACTGGAACAACAACTGGAGACCCTACAGGTCTACCAACCCTGGTGGCCGCTACTGCGGGAATCGGTTGGCGATGAGTTATTGCAACAGGCTAGAGACTTTGTCCTGCCACCTCTCCCGGAAGGACTGGAACAGGGGCCGGGACTAAAGGCCATAGCGGAGACACTCTATGTAGAGGTCCTGAAGAATGGCGCCCCGCACGTCAAGGTAAGCCTTCCTGCAGAGGCTGCGATGGATCTTGCCTCTTTGATACCCGAGGATGTACTGAAACAGCTGGAAAGCAGCAGTGATATTGATCTAGAGGCGATACAGCAGCGCATCTACGACAGTGGCATAGCTGCGCAAATGGTGTTCGAATATCAGCATGGAGAGAAAACCTACCGGGTGTGGTTGAAATAGAGAGTTCTTGAATCGAAGACAAAATCTTCTATAGTTTCCCTTTCGTCTCGGCGAAAAATATATCAAGTTGACAGGAGGTCGACATGCGTAGAGCAGATATCTGTTATCACATCCATGGGCATCTAAGTGAGCGAGACAGCGCCAAACTGGAACACATACTGCGTCACCATCACGGCGTGCAACATGCCGAGCATTGTAATAGCAAACATACCCTCAATGTTGCCTATGATGTCGATGCTACCAACTCTGTTCTGCTGCTCTCGCGCATCCGTATGCTGGATCATCAGGCCAGCATACTCGGCTAGGCCTATTTCTTGCCGGCGCGTATCAGTCCACCCAGACCCAACTCATCGAGGGCATTGTTCAACAGCTCCCGTATCGAACCAGCGTCTTCCATCTCCAGCGCCTGAGCCAGTAAATCACGAGCACGCTGACGGCTGATGCTCCGGATCACCCACTTTACACGCGGCAGGCTGGAGACACTCATACTCAGACTGTCGATCCCCATCCCCAGCAACAGGATGGCCGAGGCCGGGTCACCGGCCATCTCGCCACAGACACTGACCGGTTTGCCATATTTCGCCGCCCCCTCCACCACTTGGAGCAGGGCCATCAGCACGGCTGGGTGCAGGGAATCATAGAGCTCGGCAACGCGGGCATTGTTTCGGTCCACCGCCAGCAGGTACTGGGTCAGGTCATTGGTGCCGACAGAAAGATAGTCCACACGCTTGGCCAGATTCGGCGTCTGGTATACCGCTGCCGGCACCTCCACCATCACCCCGATCTTTGGCTCACGGAACTCATAACCCTCTTCGCGCAACTCGGCACAGGCCCGACTGATCAGTTTACGTGCATCCTCTACCTCGGTGACGCTGCTGATCATCGGCAACAACATATTGAGGTTTTCCAGCCCCTCGCTGGCCCGGATCATGGCGCGGATCTGAACCATAAATATCTCTGGATGATCGAGGGTTATACGAATACCGCGCCAGCCGAGGAAGGGGTTCTCCTCATTAATGGGGAAATAGGGCAGGGCCTTGTCGCCCCCTACGTCCAGGGTACGCAACACCACCGGTTTGGGATCGAAGGCCTCCAGTACCGCACGATATATCTGTCGCTGCTCCTCCTCGCCAGGGAAACGCTCGCGCACCATAAAGGGAAACTCGGTACGGTATAGACCTATGCCTTCGGCACCGGAATTACGCGTGGGGGTAATGTCTGTAAGCAAACCGGTATTGGCGTAGAGCTTGATGCGTACCCCGTCCGGACTCTCTGCCGGCAGGTCACGGAGGCTGTCCAGCCCCTCCATCAATTCGGCCTCTTCCGCTACCAGACGTTTGAATTCTGCCCGTATGGTCTCATTCGGACGTACATAGACACGGCCTGTATAGCCATCGGCAATCAGCTCTCTGCCGTCGACCTTGCCAACCGGCAGATCAGTGGCCCCCATAACCGCCGGCACGCTCAGGGCCCGCGCCAGGATCGCCACATGCGAGCTGCGTGAGCCACGGCTGGAGACCACACCCACCAGACGCTCCGGTGGTACCTCCGCCAGCATCGAGGCAGTGATCTCTTCACCAACCAGGACCGTCTGTAATGGATACTCGGTTTGCTGGCGGCTGCCCTCTTGCAGATAGGCAAGGATGCGCTGTCCCAGATCCCGTACATCATCGCTGCGTTCACTCAGATACGGGTCTTCCATCGCCTTGAAGATCTTTACATGTTCATTTATCACATCCCGCAGCGCGGACGGTGCCCATTGGCCCTGCTCAATATGCCGGACCACCTGGGAGCGGAAGCCACCGCTATCAAGCATCAGCAGATAGGCATCAAACAGAGCCAGCTCTTCACTGGGCAGGACATCAGACAGACGTGCGGAAAGGGAACGGATATCATTCTTGACCAGCTCAACCGCCGACTCAAACAGGGCGATATCGGCGGCCGTATCCTCACTGCTTCGATCCGGCACCGCATCAAGATCCGCCAGTGGATAGACCACCAACGCCGTCCCCATTGCGACACCGGGTGCACCGGGCAGACCCACCACATGCCGGCCATCCTCATTATCGGTCTGGTTCTGAATGCTGATGTCGCCAGAGGCCATCGCATGAACAATGGCCCCGGCCAGTTGCGCCGCGACGGTAATGAGGAGGGTCTCCTCCTCCTCACTGAAGCGTTGATTGATCTTGCGCTGTACCACCAACACCCCCAAAACCTTGCGATGGTGGATGATGGGAACGCCCAGGTAACTCATATACTCGGCCTCACCGGTTTCGGCAAAGTATACGTAGCGGGGATGTGTCGGAGCATCACTGAGGTTAATGGGTTCCTCACGTTCACGCACCAGACCGGTAAGTCCTTCACCAAACTCCAGGCCTATCTTGCCGACTGAATCCGGATTAAGGCCATCTGTGGCCATCAGTATCAGTTGCTGGGTATTGGGGTCATTCAGATAGACAGAACAGACATCGATAGACATCGCTTCCTTGACGCGTCGTACAATGATCTCCAGCGCCTGATTGGTATCCTGCGCGGAGTTCACCTGTTCTACGATGCGGCGTAGTAGTTCGAGCATGTCTGTCCTTAAGATTAATAATCATTATTGGCAACAAAACGGTACAAACACTAGCGTCGGTGTGCCTGAGCCTTACGAGGTGCCCGGCATAAGCTTTTGTCATCAAAGATCAGCGGTGCCAGTTCGGTCAATGCCCGCTCATATACCTTGCGCTTGAACGGCACCACCTCCTGCAAAGGGTACCAGTAATCCACCCAGCGCCAATGATCGAACTCCGGTCGTTCACAGCGATCGAATCTGACCGCAGATTCCTCGCCTACCAATCGCAACACAAACCAGATCTGCTTCTGACCGATACAAAGTGGCTTACGGTTATAACGAATCAGGCGTTGAGGCAGCCGATAACGTAGCCAGCTTTGGGTACAACCAATCACCTCTACATGCTGTGGCTGCAGGCCAACCTCTTCCTCCAGTTCACGAAACAGGGCCTGTTCCACGGTCTCATCCGCCTCAATCCCGCCCTGCGGAAACTGCCAGGCCTGTTGACCGGCACGCCGAGCCCACAACACCTGTCCTGCGGTATTGGATAGAATAATGCCCACATTGGGGCGATAACCTTCCTGATCGATCGAGCTCATTGTATAACCAATTGTTTTCAATGATTGTTCCATAAAGGGCGCTCGACGGGCAAGCCCGATTCCCTTTATATATACACGGAGTTAGACATAAGCATTCACTAATAATTCACGGCATGCGCTATGATATCGACCTGATTGGGCTTTATAGCGGGAGAACGACCTTGAGTTTGGCCATATTTGATCTCGACAATACCTTGCTGAATGGCGACAGTGACGTCCTTTGGGGCGAATTTCTGGTGGAACAGGGGCTGGTCGATGCCGACTACTATCAGCGCGAAAACCTGCGTTTTTATGAGGAATACAAGGCCGGCACGCTCGATATTATGGAGTTTCTCGCCTTCAGCCTGAAGCCACTGTCTGAGCACCCGCTGGAGAAACTGCAACAGTGGCATCGCAGCTTTATGGCCGAGAAGGTCGAGCGCATCATGCAACCTGCCGCAACCCGTCTACTGCAACAGCATCGGCAGCAGGGCGATTTTCTGCTTATCATCACCGCGACCAATAGTTTTGTTACCCGCCCCATCGCCGAAGCCCTGGGGGTCGACGATATCCTCGCCACCGAGCCGGAACTGCTGAAAGGTCGCTATACCGGTAAGGTCTCCGGTACCCCGACCTTTCGCGAAGGCAAAGTGGAACGACTGCAACAATGGCTGGCAAACTCCGAACATGATCTGGAACAGAGCTGGTTTTACAGCGACTCACTGAACGACCTGCCACTGCTGGAAGTGGTGACCCACCCTGTGGTGGTAGATCCGGACGAGACGCTGGAACAGCATGCACGCATGAAGGGCTGGCCGGTCATGACCCTGCGTGCGCCCTCCGGGCTGCCGGAAACCCTGGCTGACTGATGCGTAACGGCCTGCTCTATAGCCTTCTAATCGCCCTGGCCCTGCTGAGCCTGATTCTGGCCCTCAGCAGTGGCAGTCTGAACATCGGTGTGGAGCAGGCCTGGCAGGCTCTGTGGGGGGAAGGTGATCCATTGCAGCAAAGGGTAGTACAGGAGTTACGCCTGCCTCGGGCCCTGGCAGCCTTTGCCGTCGGCGGTCTGCTGACCCTGGCCGGAGCGCTGATGCAGGTACTGTTACGTAATCCGCTGGCCGATCCCTATGTGCTGGGCGTATCCGGCGGTGCAGCAGTTGCTGCTCTATTGGCCATGCTGGCAGGTCTGGGGGGGGTGCTGCTACAGGGCTCTGCCTTTGTCGGAGCCATGCTCGCCACCCTGCTGGTCTTTGGTCTGGCACATGGCAAGGGCCAGTGGACCACCTCCCGCTTGTTGCTGACCGGTGTGGTGCTGGCGGCCGGCTGGGGCGCGGTGATCAGCTTCCTGCTGGCTATCGCACCAACCAATCAGCTACCGGGAATGTTGTTCTGGCTGATGGGCGATCTCAGTCCGGCAAACAATCCATTCTGGGCCCTGACACTACTGGCCTTCGGTATCCTCATCGCCCTGCCCATGGGCCGCAGCCTGAATATCCTCTCCCGCGGTGAACTGCAAGCCCAGGCCCTGGGGGTGGAACAGGCAAAACTGAGATATGCTATCTATCTGCTCGCCTCGTTATATACCGCCACAGCCGTCACACTGGCAGGCAGCATCGGCTTTGTCGGCCTGGTGGTACCGCACCTGACCCGACTGCTACTGGGTGGTGATAACCGGCGCCTGCTGCCGGCTGCGGCACTGCTGGGGGGCAGCCTGCTGGTATTGGCGGATACACTGGCGCGCACCATCATCGCCCCACAACAATTGCCTGTCGGGGTGCTGACGGCCCTAATCGGTGTCCCCCTGTTTCTGATCCTGCTGCAAAGGAGCCGCATACATGGCTAGGCTGCAGCTCAATAAACTGACGATACTGCGAGGTGAGAAAACCCTCTGCCGGGATCTGGATTTATCACTGCAAGGGGGTCAATGCTGGGGCATATTGGGAGCAAAT
>Ga0224506_10002037_pt1 | contig 14042 bp, 13 predicted proteins | sample SF_Jan12_sed_USG_2_FD_169108 | JGI IMG/M metagenome (GOLD analysis project Ga0224506, IMG submission 169108) | Sediment microbial communities from San Francisco Bay, California, United States - SF_Jan12_sed_USGS_8_1 | ecosystem: Environmental > Aquatic > Marine > Sediment | place: USA... | reverse complement strand
CCTCTTCATTTCTTATCTTATACTTTTTCATTTTTTTAAAAGTATTTTTTTTTTACTTGATTTAAGGAATCAAAGGCCAGCTTCAATCTATAATCCATCCAATTTAAATATGTAGATATTATGCATGGATAAAAATGTCTCTATGCGGTCGAGCGTAAAACCTGATCTTTTCGCGAGGTCTAAAATCTCTTTTTTGGTCAAAAAATGGCTCCGGCCGCTGCTCATCTTGTCCGGATCTCTCTCGACAATGACCAACGTTCCACCCGGCTTTAAGCACGGCTGGACATTCTTGAGCCACTCTACCGGCTTCTCGAAGTCATGGAAGGCGGCAATCATGAAAATCATATCCAGCTCACCCTTGGGAAAGAGAGGATCATCTACCTCTCCCAGTATGGTCGTGATGTTGGTGAATCCTTCTCTCTCGCTGCGTCTTTCGATGACCTTGAGGACTCTTTCCACAATATCATTGGCATATATCCTGCCGGTTGGACCGACCCGGCGCGCCAGCTTGAACGTGAAATATCCCTCTCCGGCTCCGCCTTCGCCGATAACCATTCCAGGCATCACCCCGATGGCATCCATCAGTTTTTCAGGCTGAACCAAAGCATCGCGGCTGCTTTGAGCCGCGCCAACTCCCACGAACAGTATCAAAAAAAAGACAACATACGATGGCAGTAATCGGAACCTTTTCATTCTCATCCTCGATTTAAACATCAGGCTAAATTTCATCTCCTTATTCCATACTTAAATCAAGATAATTTTAGGATAATAGCGACAGATACATAAATAGGTCTACTTGATTTTCCTTTTTTTTTTGGTGATGATCTCTTCAATGACAAGATGGTTCAGCGCTGCCTGGGCCATATTTTTAAAATTGGGATCTTCAAACAGGTCTTCAGCCATGCTGTAGCACTGGAAGGCTTTCACATTGTTTCCAGCTTTTTCATACTCCCGTCCCAGTTCATAAGCAACCATAGCGTCGTTTGTGCCCTCAAACAGCTCCTTCAGACAGGTAATGACTTTATTCGAAATTATGAGCTGCTGACATTCTTTGATCTTTTTTTCAATTTCTTTCCTTGAAAACTTATCCATGGTTGGAGCTACGCCGCCTTTTATCTCGGGCTATTCTTCCATTTTTTACCTGCTCCCTCACCTTCCTAAAGACTAAAAACTACAAACTGAGATCCCATAAGAAATAGCTAATAACACAAGAAAATTCTATTGTCAAAAATAATGGAAGAAAGTTTATTTTTTTAGCTGGAACAGAGAGTCTTCCAGGCCCGTGTTGAATTTTACTTCCTTAAATCTAATCTCATTGAAAACCGAACCATTGTAAATTGTTGTTACAGAATAAGCCATTGTCATCCCGTCGACTTTTCTAAAGTCAGACATGACCTGTTCAACCTGAATCTCGGAGCCACCCGGGCCCGTTATGGTCGATCTTGATTTGACGGAGAGATAAGTATCCGAATCCACATACCGTATCATTCTGTATCCATCCCTATAGACCTGCTCCAGCATAAAGCATTCTTTCCCATCGACTGTTTCTTTCCCCTTGTAAGTGAAAGTGATACCGTGTTTTTCCGGATCTATGATGGCAGTCATGGGCAAGGATTGTCTTATCATGCTCGCGGCTTGCTGTTCATCCATCTCCTCGATGTCACCAGCCTGGGGATTGGTCCAAAGGGCTGTCTGGCCGTCATACACCTGGATGATAACCATCCCCATGGCATCGAGGTCTATGCGGCTTTTGTCCGGCTCTTTTTTATATATGGTGACTGTGCCGCTTATTCCCTGCTGAGGCATCTCGACACCGCCGATCATTGTCATATCCTTGATGCTCTCGATGGTTTTCCTTCCTCCTTGAGCATCGCTCATTCTCTTCAAAATCCTGTTGATGGACTGAGCGAATCCTGGAGACACCGGGAGGGTCATCAGAAAAACCATCAGAACAGAAAAGGCAAGGATCCTCTTCATCAAGATCGCCTCCTTGTGACTACTATACCAATTTTTTCTCCCTCCTTCACGAAAAAATAAAACGGATGAAAAAAAAGCAGTATATTTTTTACATTATGAGGTTGCTGCGCTAAGTGCGCCCTGACACTATAAAAGTGTTGGCAATTATTGACCCAGGAAAATAGCGCTTTTAAAAAATGGTGCCAATAACTCTTATAAGAAAGTCAAAGAATCAAAATCTATTCAAGCATCTCTCTTTAAGATAGCGCTACTGATCTTGATGTCCGCGACAGAATAGCCGGGCAAACTGTGCTCAGTATTCAATCCAGAAAATCCTAAATAAAACCGACTGTGATTTTAATCCTTCTTAAACAGAGCATCATCCAGGCCGGTGTTGAACTTCACCTCATTAATGGAGATCCTCTGTGCCTCCTCTCCACCCGCATAGGATACGATGGATTGGGCGATCATCATCCCGTTGAACTTTTTGTAATCAGATGAAAACTGTTCGACTTCGACTTCGGCCCCCATCTGCATGACCTTAACTTTCTGTTTGTAGATGAGATATGTTCCTGCGTCGATGTAAAGTGTAGCTTTGAATCCATCAGGATAGGTCTCTTCCAGCAAGAAATAATCCTGGCCTTCGATGGTTTCCTTGCCCTGGTAGGCGTAGGTCATGCCGTATTTTCCAGGATAGATGATGGCAACAATCGGCAGGGCCTGTCTCTTTGTTTCTGCTAACAGCTCTTCGCCCATCTCCTCGATACTCCCTGTCTGGGGATTGGTGTACCAGCCAATCTGTCCGTCATAGGCCTGAGTGATAACCATGCCCATCACCTCAAAATCAAGACGCCTTTTATCCGGTTCTTTTTTATACATGGTGAGTGTGCCGCTCAGTCCCTGCATGGGTATCTCGACAGAGCCGGTCAGGGTAATATCCTTGATGCTTTCAAAAAGCTTTTGTCCGCCCTGGGCTTCGACCATCTTTTTCAATACCTGCTCGGCTGTCTGAGCGGAACCGGGAGCGGATAGCAAAGCCGTGAGAAATAGGCCTGCTATGGTGAGTGACAATACTCTTTTCATGATGTATTCCTCCTTTTTGTTCACGTTCAATCCTGTTACGTAATTAGAGTCAAAAAGTTCATCACGATAAAAAATTTTTAATGCGAGTCAATCTTAAAAATCTTGTTGAAAATGGTCAGAGATTCTGGAAAAAGCTCATCGAAAGTGACATATCTCCACTCCGCAAACTGAACCTGCCACTGCTCATTCCGTTTGATCAAGTTGATCTTCAAGCGGTAATTCTCGGTCGAGAACCGGACCAGCCTGCGGAAAACCCTGGCTGCCCCTGAAGAGAGGGCGACTTCTGTCTCCACCGAGGCCTCAGGCGTGTCTATCTCAACAATCCGGGTGCTCAACACGTGGATGACTATTCCTCTGTACTGCCGGAAATATTCTTCGACCATCTGCTTTGCTTTCCGTTTATCCCGTCCTTCAAAGTCAGAGTAGTCATAAGCCAGGTTCATCATGATGCTCTCGATATCCTTTTTTTCGGCGTAGCCACCGATTTTATCCATCAACTCCAGGATCAGATCCTCGTCCGTCTTTCCGACGCACGAGACAAGAAAGAAAGCCAGGAAAAACAGAAGGACGATGAAGAATCGGGTTCGGCAGCTGTTTATCATCTTCGGTTTAATCATACATCAAAGAAGATAAAAAAAGCAGCCATCTTAGCTTTGAATCCCTCAACGTCTCCGGTCTTATATAAGCCAGCTAGAAAGCCGTAGCCTTTTTTTCTTTCCTCTCCTCCAACTTCACTTCATCGCTAATCCAGCCTGCTTGCTTTCATTTTCCGGCCTCTATCCTCAAGGATCAAGCCAATGACCTTCCCTTTTTCATCTCTGGTAAACGTGATCTTCTGGCTGGTTTCGGTCAGGAAAAACACAGTCTCGGATTCAGGGAATATCTCACATCTTGATTCGCCGGAAGGGATGACAAAGACGGGCTCAGCAAAGAGGCGATCCCCTTCTCTTGTGATCTCTATTTTCCTTCTGGGCGTGACCTGGTATGTTCCCGCATACTCATCGTATATGTCCAGATTGATCTTAGCCGCATCCTTTTCAACAGGCCTGAAATGCTTCCAGCCGTATTCTGCCGAAAGGCTGCGGAGCAGCTCTGACATAAGACTGCCGCCATAATCACTGTTGACCATGATGGCTGCACCCTGTCCTTTCTCTGGATAAGCAACCAACGCGCACCTGAATCCCTCGTTGCTTCCGCCGTGCATGATGCGGAAATCCTCTCCTTCATCCCAGAGAAAAAGCCCGAGTCCCATTCCCTCAGCCTGCTCGGTCAACATCTGCCGGACCATTTTCTGACTGAGGACTCTTTGAGATCTGTCTTTCCTGGACTCCATGACCTCGATGGCAAACCGGCAGAGGTCGGTTGGTGTTGTCCATAACCCGGCAGCCGCCATCTCCGGGTAGGTGTGCCATTTTCCCTTAATGGCTTTTCCGTTCATCCGGTGGGCCGTTGCAGCCCGGGCAGCGAGCGATTCAGGCAGAGGCTGCTCGTAGGTGCTGTCAGCCATCTTCAGCTTGTCCAGCACAGTCTCCCTCATGATGTCAGGGAACGGTTTCCCTTTAAGATCGATCAGAAGCTGTTGCATGACCGTGTATCCACCTCCAGAATAGCGGAAACCTGCGCCCGGCTCTTTATCCACACGAATCGCCTTTGAGTTTGCCGGCTTTTCTCCGTCAAGCACCTGGCGGAGGGACGGGATTTCCTCTCCCTGGGCATACCCTCTGAAGCCATGAACGGTCAGACCTGCGTTATGGCTCATCATGCCCCGCAGTGTGACCTTCTTGGATTGAGTGAATTCGTTGTCCGGGACATGCCATGACCTCAGCTTCCCGTTTACGTCATCATCCAGGTCAAGAAGCCCCTTCTCAACATAACAAAGGGCGGCCAAGGCAGCCACTGGCTTGCTGATGGACGCAGCCTGGAATAGAGTTCGAACAGTAACAGGATCATTCCCTTCGTCTTCTTTGACTCCATAACCCCTGGCCCATTCGATCCTGTGATCATTGATGACAGCGATGCTGACCCCGGGAATTTTATAGGCACTCATGCGGTCTAAAAGCCCGGCCTTCTGAGGCAACTTACCCTGGAGCACGATTCCAGGCTCAGGGATCAATCCATTCTCTATCCTTTGAATCCGCGCCTCCAGATCAGTTCTAGCGGTGCTGCAGTATAAAGTCAGGAAGAGAGTAAGAATAGAAACAAAGAAAGCAAAAAATGGAAAAATTCTTTTCTGTCTGAAGTCAAAACCTAACACATCATTTTTCACAATATCTCTCCTTTATTATGACTACACTTTGCAGAAAATTGTCACGAATTGACCCGTCGCGATCGCCATGAATATCTCTGGACAGCAAAAAAACAGATAAAAAACCTCAAAAAGTCATGAGATATTGAAATGTCATTATTCACGTGGACTATTCATAAAAATGCCTATGAAGGTTACATGACCTCTATTATATTTCTTTTGCTCCCCAAGCATCGCGGATGTCTTTCCAGGCGTAAATGTTCGGCTTCACAAAACGCTTGCCGACATCTCTGGGCCTTTCACCCCTGAGTTCAATATCATCAAGATGTCTGGGCTCCAATCCCGCCTTATTGGCCCAGGTGAACGTGGGAATCTCTCGAGGTTTGAAGCCCATACAGTTGGCTGCGACCATGTCCGTGGCCAGCGGATTCGTCCCGGCGATGATCAGGTCCATTTTCACCAAAGTCCCCTCTGTAGGCCCGTCTCCCTCCATGGCCGTGGAAGCATCGACTACGACCAGCCCGAGCTTGTTCGCTCGGACCATATCGACAACCGCTACGGCTGTCCCCGAAGGCTCCACTTCCGATGCCTGGTCATGCATCAAGCCTCTGACCGAGTAATAGACAGTCCCTGGATACAACCCGATCAGGTTTTTCATCCCCAACGTGACCTGGGCCAGTGTATGGGTTTTCATCATCGGCACTGAGCAGAGCAGGTCGATCTCAGTCAGTGAACGGTGGAGGGTGATCTTGTCAAAAACAAAAGCATTCGGCACTTCAACATCAACCATATCCCCTGAATGCAGGTTAATAAGAGGAACATCCAGTGTTTTGGCCAGCTCCCAATATCCCAGGCTATAAAAGACAAACTGCTGCATTTTATCCAGAAGCTCCTTATTCTTTGTCCGGAAGACCTCTTCTCCCTGGACATTGAACGGTGGAGATGCGGCTGAGCCTTCACCGATGAGAACGTCTTTCCCGGCTTTTTTCATCATCTGGGCCAGTGCTTTGATGACATCAGGTTTAGTCGTGGCTTCTGGAACCGGAGCAACAAGGTTTGGTTTGAGCATGATCCGTTCTTTCCCTTTGGTAACTTCGCCGATTCCACCCAGAAGGTCGATCGCCTCTTCAACCGCAGCTCCGATGTTGTCATTCTTGATCTTGACAACACTGACAACTGGCCTCTCCCATACCGGAATACATCCTGGCCCTGTCAGAATCAAGGAGCCGGCCGCAGCACCGGCCACAACTTTAAGACTCCTGTCCAGAAACTCCCGCCGAGTGATTTTCTTATGTTTCATACAGATTGTCTCCTTTTTTTAATGTCTCCGATATATTGCGGCTATAATCCTCTTCATCAGCGGATAGCCTTAAAAACATCAACAACAAATGATTCAAGGCCCCACAATCCCTGGTGCGTCATCCCCAGACGAACCAAGACAAGCCTGCGAGAAGGTATGATGACTGTCTGCTGTTCCTGGTATCCCCAGGCTAAAAATAGATCCTGGGGCAAACGAGGAAACGGTCTGTTCCCGGGATTCTCAGGATCGCCTCTATTCAACCAGAAATGGGCCCCGTACTGGCCTTTGGGCGCTTTGGGCGTAGGTGTAGTGGAATATTTTACCCAACCTTCGGGAAGTATGCGCTCACCTTCCCAGATTCCATCTTGAAGATAGAGAAGGCCAAACCGCGCCCAATCCCTTGTTGTGGCATACATGAACGAGGAGCCGATATAGGTGCCAGACGCATCCATCTCCATGACAGCGCTCCGCATGCCGATCCTGTTGAACAAAGCCTGGCGCGGAAACGCGACATAATCTGCCTGATTCCCGAGAGTGTGTCTGATTATTCTGGAGATTATGTTTGTCGTCCCGCTGGAATAGGACCACTTTTCATCTGGACGCGCTTCGGCGGGCATGCTGGCTGCATAAGCAGCAGCATCCGGCTTGAGAAATAACATGATATTGACATCCGAGGCCGGGTTATCCTCGTATTCTTCAACGAACTTCAACCCGCTGCTCATCCGCATGAGGTGGTCAAGAGTTATAGCGCTGCGGGGATCGTCCGGTGCACTCCACTCTGGAGCCAGAACAGGCTTATCGATGGACAACTTCCCCTGGCTGACAAGAATCCCGACCAGGGCGTTTGTCACGCTTTTGGTCATCGACCACCCGATCAAAGGTGTATCTTTGGTGATTCCCGGGGAATAGCGCTCGGCAAGGAGGCGGCCGTCATAGACTATGACCACAGCCCTGGTCCGGCGAAGCCGCTGGGGATTTGGCTCAGCAAATGCATTGTCCACAGCACGTTGGAGCAGCTCCATATCCACATTCGAAGGAATATTATAGGTCGCCATCTTATCTCCGGTTGGCCAGGGGACTGATTCTGGATTTTCAGGCAAAGATGGAGGAAGAGCAGCAGGCTGAGCAAGAATATCATCCTCTGCGGAACTCGTTAATAAAGTGGAACCTAAACCTTCCCGATATATTGCCCGCCTTTTCATTAATCCATACACGGATGTGGTCACCGACCGGTCCTCGTAGTTGATCTTGGTGCTGACCATTCCGAGGGTGGGAGGGTAGGAAAGGTCTTCGCTCAATACGGCTTGTGTATCACGCTGGGAGACAAAAACGCCCGAGCAGAGAATTTTGGCTTTATAGCCGATTCCGATGGGAGCCAGTTGAAATGTGGAATAATTGGCGATAACAAAATAACCGACAAAACCGAACAGTAGTGCCAGGATGATGATAATCCCGGTCCATATCCTTTTTTTTGTCAAAAAGCTCATTGAATCAGTTCCTCATAATAAGGGTCAGGGCTCGACATGGGACATTAAATGTCTAATGTCGAGCCCTGACCCCATTTTTCTTTATTTTTCTTTATTCTCTTATTCTTTCGATCTCGAATATCAGAGGATTATACGCATCCGGACAGGCGTGCGTTTTTTTGTCCGGATTCTCCTTCAGCCAGGGAAACTGGGCCTCATACATCATCGCAAACACAGCAGGAAGCATGCTGTAAAGCGCATGGATGCAGATCTTCCCTTCCACTCCTGATTCCGTGAATTTCACCTCATCGCCAACCTTATGCCCGAGAGAACAGGTTCCCTTTAGGCTTTTCACTCTGGCTATGACAGCCGTTACTTTCTTGGCCATATCATCCTCCTTTTCAAATCGAGATAATTGAGAGAGCGGGATCAAGACATGTTTCTTAGAAATCTTCCCGATCAAACAAGAGAAAGACACTCCTCCGATGACAGCGCAGGGAAATGCTTTGCAAAACTCCCTGCGGCTGATAGGACAGGATGGCTTTGCTGAATATCTGGATTGGGCTGTGGTATCTTTCTTTTCTTTCTCCGCTCTTTCGGCTTTTGACATCCCAATGAGACGCTTTTTAGCACAGAACAATTTCGAAGTCAAAGAATCAAACGGATTTCTTCTAGAGAAATGCTCTTGCCCGAAATAAGTGAATTATTTTTTCTGAACAGGATATTCCAAGAGGTGCGATTTCAATTGAAGGACATCACTTTTTCCAAAGAGTCTTTAGTTTGGGGAATATTGACCCAACTCTCCTTCTGTATTCAAGATATTCATCTCCGAATTTCTCTTCAAGATACTTTTCTTCTTCACCGATCAAGATCCTGAATACACCATACATGAATAAAGGGATGGTCAATGCCAGCAAGGAATCTAAGATGAACGCCACCCCGGGCATGATGAAGACTATCCAGGATCCATAGATAGGATGTCTGAAAAAAGCATAAATTCCTTCTGTGGCCAGCTTTCCCTGGTTGAAATATCTATCGATCACCATTCCAGGAAGGATAAAAATGGGCAATCCTGTAGCCACCAGAAGGATTCCAATAGGCACCGAGATAAAGGGCGGCAGAGGCGGGGATAAATGAGGTAGCCAGACAAAATGGATGATAAAAATTATGGCTGCATAAATTCCGGAGATCATCGTGAACCTGGGGCCTACTCCCCTAGCCGTCATCTGTTTCTTCATTTTTTAGCCAGCTTTTTTCTGAATATTAAACAAGAGATTTCTTTTTTCATAAATAAGACTCTATTCGCTTCAAGGACCTGTATAGAGTATGCAGAAAGATAAAACCTTGATCTAATTAAATCACTTCTCCTTGCAACATGCTTGAGGCAAGAATTAACGATATAAAAAATCGAATTAGGCGGCAAGACAAATAAAGTGGGACTGCCCCTTTTTAACTTTTTTTGGGAGAAAAAAACGAGGGACAGCCCCTTGATCTATTTATAAATTGAAACCGTAAGAGAACTTGATCAGGAAAACATTATGCGGGTAAATCCCGAACAAATCCTGCAGGTCGTTCCTGAAGGAAAAATCCCCGCTGGAGAAAACACCGGTTCTTCCCTGGGACCAGACAAGGTACAGACAGGAACCGGGCTTGTACTCCCATCTCAGGACAAGATTCGACCTAAACTGCAGGAAGTTGAAGTTCGGGTTTCCGATGCTGTAATCGATCGTTCCGTCACGGTTTTCATCAATATTGTATGCTTCGCTGCCGGTATCATAACTGACCTCGTCAGCCGTGAAGATGTGAAAGCGTTCGTTATACTCCCCTGCCCTCGACTCAGTAATCCGCTTGAACTCCGAATACTTTCCTGCAGAGATAAAAGGCTGTCCGTAGAATTGGATGGAAAGGTCCGGAGTCAAGCAGAGGTTCAACCGCAGCGTTAAAGCCAGTGTCTTCTGGTCGATCCTGGCAAATATGTATCTTTCCTCTGAGCCAAAATCACTGGTTCCCACATACTGAAGCTCCTGGTTGTTGATGGTGTATGAAGGTTGAACCAAAAACGACAGGGCATTGCTCGGAATGTAGGTCACCCCAAAATTGTAGTTAACGACCCTGGAGTCACTGTCATCGCTGAAGGAACCGGAAGTGCCGATATCAAAACGAAACTTCTTCCTGCTGTCCGAATAGAAATCGATCCACGGGCTCCATTGACCCGGCCAGCGCAGTGAAGGGCCGCCCCGAAGAACGCTCTTGGACAGACCTTCTTCATTACGGTTGATTCCTACGGAAAACCCGTAATAGTTCTTGAATTGACCGTAAATGCCGAAGTTGCCTCCCTCGAACCTCTTTTCGCCGCTGAAATCCCAGCCCATCCACTGGTTAAAATTGAAATTGAAGTTCCGGAAAATGCTGAAGGGATCCCAGATCCTGTAACCAGCCCAGATGAACTCCATAATCATGTCGGCATCCCGAAGATAGCCCATATCGTTCAACTCAAGCCCGGGAGAACGCCAGGTGACTCCGCCGATATACTGAAGGTGCCCATTCCCGACTCTACCCCCGTAGAGTGATCCTCCATGGCCGGCTAAAGAAGTCCGGTTGGGGTCTACGGAGACGTGGTCTGCATCCGGCCTCTGAAAATACCGCTGAGGTGACTCCTGAGTCCTGAGAAGAGCTTCAGTGGACCCTCGGACAAGGCTGAATACAACATCCCCCTGAACAAAATAGGTCCGCTCCTTCCAGGAGTGGTAAAAATCCACTCCCCCGGAATAGGCACCATTATGGAGAAACTCCAGCTCCGGGTCCTGGATATTGCGGTTGGTGGCTGTGATCATGGTTCCGATGACCGTGTTGCCCTGGTTGTAATCTTTTTGAAGCCTGAACCCGAAGTAATTGGTTAAAGGCTCCACCGTCTCGTCACGGAACTGGCCCACGTCTCCCACTCTGGCGCTCTCTTCTGCGGTGATGCTGTCGATGATACCGATAGACAGCCCGCTTTTTGTCTTCCCGGAGATTTTGAAAGCTCCGAGTATCGAGGTATTCTGCGGCATGTCGACATACTCATCTTCGCTCACATCTGGATAGGAGTGGGGGCTGCGGCCGACCCTCCGAGAATAAAAGAGCGTATCACTGGAGAAATCACCATCGCCCAACATTATCCTGAAAGTGAAAATATTTTTTCCTTCTATGAAGAATGGCCGTTTTTCCTCGAAATAGGTCTCAAAAGCGGTGAGGTTGACTTCAGAAGGGTCGGCTTCGACCTGCCCGAAATCCGGGTTGACGGTGAAATCCAGAGTCAGGTTGCTGGTCAGGCCGACTTTCCCGTCCAGTCCAGCCATGAAAAGGGTTGTCTGGCCGGTGGCAAAAGGATTCCCTTCCTCTCTCTCATAGCTCTGGAGCTGCCCTACTGAGTAGGGATAAAGCTCTATCTGCCGGGTGGCCGTGAGTCCGTTAAGCCCGCGAAGCTCACCAAAAGCATGGACCCAGCCTCCGGCATCCTTGGGGATGAACTGCCAGTTGGATACCTCTTCTTTGCGGAACAGGTTCCGTGTGACCTGAAGCCCCCAGACCTGATCTTCTTCCTTTCCGTAGCGAAGCTGGGACAGCGGGATTCTCATCTCAGCTGTCCATCCCTGTTCATCTGCGGCTGTTCTCACATACCAGATGGGATTCCAGTTGAGGTCCTCGTTATCCCCGTCATCGGAGATGAGAACATCACATTTAACTCCGGCAGCGCTGACACCAAAGGCAAATGCTGTCCGGTGGTCAAAATAGCTGTCAAGCTCTATCGAGACCCAATCGCCTTCCAGATCATCCCGTCTGGATATCCGCCTGACCGTCTTCTCCGGCTCATTATCAGATGAGCGAATGGCGACATAGAGGTTTTTATCGTCATAGAGAATCTTGAAAGCTGTTTTCTGAGTCGGCGCTTTACCCTCATATGGCTCCCTCTGGGTAAACCCATCTCCCCACTCTCCACCCTGCCAGACCGGATCGTCCAGCTTGCCGTCGATAACCGGCGGATGGGGATTGATATTTTTGGCAGTGTACTGCCTTTTTTCCTGAGTATCAGCCATAGCGAACTGCTGAACAAGGAACACACAAAATAAGACTAGGAGCGCTTTTTTCATTTATAACCTCGCTTTGAACATTATCGTCATACGCGTCTTTTAATATAAAGACGAATAAATGGGAAAAAGGTTGACCTCTGCTATAAAATAGTACCAGAGTTAATTCTCCAATGGATTCAGCTTATGGGGAAAGAAGCCCACAGGAAAAATTCAAAAAAAAGCAACCAAAAGCCTGTAAAATACGTATTATATATAAAGACAAAATTAAGGATTAAAACACGAAGGATTGCTATGCGCCTAAGAGAAATCCTGGAACAGATAATTGAAAACGGCAATTCGGTTTTATTGAGCGACAGCAATAAAGATTGGGAAGCCAGCGAACTTCTGAAAAATCTCTCCGAGATGAGGTTAATGAGACAGGCTCACATGGTGCCTGGCTTGTACATTGCTGAGATCAATGATTCCGGATACCTGGGTCAGGTCCTCTACAGGATAAAAAGAAAATAATTCAATTATTATCTTGCAAGAGCTGATAATCCTTTATGTCCGAATTCGAACATCGACTGTTTAAAAAGCGAACACCTTCCACAACAAATCCAATCTTGATCCTCTAGTTTCCTCTGGCCAGCATGAAGTGGCACAGAATTTGCATACATAGTGATGTTAGGTATATAAGCATGAGAGGTATGAAATGATATCAAAAGCGCTGGTTGCCGCGTCCACTAAACCCATCATTCTCTCTATTCTATTAAGCGGTGAGAATTACGGGTATCAGATCATCCAGAAAGCCAAAAAAATATCAGGAGGTACTCTCGAGTGGTCTGATGGAATGCTTTACCCGGTTCTTCATCGTCTGGAAAAGGAAGGGCTTGTAATGTCCCAATGGAAAATCTCCGAAGAAGGCCGCTACCGCAAATACTACAGCCTGACAGACCTGGGAAGAAAGGAACTGGAAACTGAAAGGAGACAGTGGCTGAGCGTGCATTCCGCTCTGGCAGAGCTATGGAAACCTTTGACCGCCCTGGATTAAAAAGAATGATTGACTAAAAACAAACAAAAGAGGGAAAAAATGTTTGACCTGGAGAAAGCAATAATACAATGGAGGAAAACATTAAGAAAGAACGAGGCGCTGGAAGACGGCACCATCGCCGAGCTGGAGTCCCACCTACGGGACGAAATTGATAGTATAATCCGCAGTGGAATCAGTGAAGAAGAGGCTTATGAGAAAGCGACTGCAGAAATCGGCAAAACAGATGACATCGGGGAAGAATTCTACAAAACTTACACCTCCCGCATTAGCGGACGGCCGCCCTGGAAGCCCCCTCTCTTCATGCCTGAGCTTCTCTGGAATTATGTCAAAGTGGCTATTAGAAAGATCAGAAGACATAAAGGCTATTCCTTCATTAATATTTCAGGCCTGGCTATCGGTATGGCCTGCTGCTTCTTTGTATTCCTCTGGGTTCAGGATGAGCTGAGCTTCGACAGATTCCACTCGAACGTCAAAGAAATCTATAGAGTTTTGCTCAATCCTCAGGACACAGATATATACGGCTCATATGGCCCAGGTCCTCTAGGCCCTGCATTGAAGGCTGATTATCCGGAAATCATCAACTTCACAAGAACGTTCGGAGAAGCCAGCGGGCCGCTGAAATACAGAGATCAGGTTTTCACTGGAAAGGTTCGTGGAGTAGATAATTCGTTCTTTGAGATGTTCACTTTTCCGTTCATCAAAGGCAATTCGAAAAATTGCCTGTCTGAGCCTCGTTCTATCGTACTCACGGAAAAAATGGCAGCTATTCTCTTTCGTGAGGAAGATCCCCTTGGAAAAACAGTGGGATTCGAATGGTGGGGAACATGGCATAATCTCAAAGTCACGGGTGTTATCGAAAATGTACCGTCCAATTCTCATCTCTATTTTGATT
>Ga0224506_10002036_pt1 | contig 14047 bp, 12 predicted proteins | sample SF_Jan12_sed_USG_2_FD_169108 | JGI IMG/M metagenome (GOLD analysis project Ga0224506, IMG submission 169108) | Sediment microbial communities from San Francisco Bay, California, United States - SF_Jan12_sed_USGS_8_1 | ecosystem: Environmental > Aquatic > Marine > Sediment | place: USA... | reverse complement strand
TTTGGTCGCCCTGCTGGCGGAGCGCAAGACCAAGATGCAGAAGCGGCAGCGCGGTTAAGGCATCCTTCGCCTCTTTATCGTAAAGCGTGCGTAGCACGCCCAGTGTGACCTTATTCAGATCAGACAGCAGGTACGCGGCATAGGCCTTGCTGGCAATCGAGTAGTGCCTCGGGCTATCACTGTAACGCTGGCGCACAAAACTACCCTGGCGTTTCACGTAGTTCTGGAGACGCGACAGCGTGCTGGCTAACATGGCTTCCGATATCGAGTAACCATTCGAGCGGGCCGTGAGCATGAAGTCTGCGGCATAAGCGGTCAGCCATTGTTCTTCCATAGAGTTGGAATCCCATAGTCCGAAGCCGCCATTCGATTTTTGCAATCCGCTTAGTCGCTTCATGCCCTGGTCGATGCGATGCTGGATTTCTTCATTGCTATAGGCTTTGATACCGACTGCTTCGAGCTTATCCGCGCTGGCATAAGCGAGCGGGTAAGCCTTACTGGTGGTTTGTTCGAGACAACCGTAGGGATAACCAATCAGATTTCGCAATTGTTCCTGTAAACGTAAATTGGCCTCGGTCGATACCGACACCAATCCTTGCAAACTACCCTTCTGATAACGATTCAAATCGACGGTATCGGCAATATTTATGCGATCTCCGGCATCGAGCACGCTACCCACCGATTCGGTGACACTGGGATAGGCCGAGCGCACCGCAAGCTTCCAGCTTTTGTTAAATGACTCGCCATTTTCATCGGTCACTTTAAGCCTGACTTCGCCACTACCGATGATTTCTTCGGCTCTGATATCGAAACGCAGGGTTCGTCGTTCACCATCTGCCAGCTCAACCTCGTCTTCCAGGCGGGAGGCCAGGCGTAATGGACTGGTGGTTTCCAGATCGATTGCGATATTTTGCGCCTGCCCACTGAGGTTGCTCAAATCCAGCGCTAATGTGGCGGTGTCATTAAATGCGAGGAAGCGAGGCATAGAGAGTTGAGCGACTATAGGCGCGGCAACGGTGACCTCTTTGTCGGCACTACCAAAACCGTCTTCGTCAAAGGCCAGTGCCATTAATCGCAGACGGCCATTAAAGTCGGGAATATCCATAGGTATATTGGCCATACCGTCGGCATCGATCTTAACCAGTCCCGAAAACAATGAGACGATTTGCACGTCGGCTTTTGCGGCTTCGCCACCTTTGGCGAGTTCGGCATCACCGCCGAAGCGCAATTTAGCGCGTTCGGAGCTCTCCAGCTCAATGATCTTCTGATACATATCCCGCTGGTCGACGCTGTAACGCCTCTGGCCGTAAAACCCTTCGAAAGGATCGGGAGTTTCAAATCCACTAATCGCCAGCACGCCGACATCAACCGCCGCCAGCGTCACATGTCGACTCTGTGGTTCACCCGCACCCGAGACCTGGACACGAAAGCGATGCATTTTATCGGGTAAAATCTTATCCGCCGACTGAATCACTACGTCGAGTTTTCGATCGCTTCGGTCGAGTGGTAGATGACGCACACCGATAGCCCGGTTCGGCGAGATGATATTGGCAGAGTCACCCGCCTTGAATACTACCGCCGAGACGTAAATATCGTGGCTTTGCCAACTTTCGTCTACAGGAATTTCGATAGTACTCCCCTGCTCAGCGATTTGGGTTCGCGTAAACCAGAGTAAACGATTCGACTCGACGGTAATAATCGCCTGGCCTTTGTGCGGCGAAACAACTCGAAGCCTGGCAACATCACCCGGCTTATACGATTCAGCGTCGAATGCCAGATTGACCTGGTCGGGGCGAACCGCAACGGCAGTATCGTTGTTTTTTCGCCACCAGTAATACCAGTCTCTACCTGCATGAAAACGCAGACTACTAATTTGGTTATTGTTAGTCCGGTCACGTATTTCCAGTCTATAACGGCCATACTCAACGGGTACTTTTATTGGTGTCGGATTAGCGCCATCCAGTGACAGGGTTTGCGAATATACCGGGAACTCTTTTTCGCTCCACTGCCAGTGCCAGCCCTGGTCGGTGTTATATTCCCAGAAATAATTCCGGTCCTCGCGAACCAGAGTGACTTCGAGGTCGTTGGCTGCTATCAGGCTGCCATCGCTGGTAGTCTTTACAACCTTGAAACCTGCCTGGCTATTGGGGTCAGGATTTTTATCACCGAAATCGGCCCGTATGCCAATCATCGCCGTTTCCGGCCAGACATAGGCTTTGTAAACACGATTAATCGGGCGCCCGCCCGCTTCGTACAGACTACTGATCAACTTGACCTCGAGTGCCGCCTGCGTCGAACGCCACCGCGGATCGAGCTCGATAACGCCGTTGCCCAGTTTATCGAGGTTAATATCTCCTGCGGAAAATGGCTGACTATCGAGATTGGTTGCGTGCCCAAATTGATAACCCTTGAGACCTTCAATTATATTGCTGGACTGGCGCGCGCTAATCCAGGTACTGACTCGATTACCGCTGGCCGGGGCACCGTATAAATAGCGGCCGCTTACCGGTATCCTGACAGGCTGAGACTCATCGAAGAACAAGGCTGTATCGAGCCCATTGTTAAATTCCATTTCCATGCGTTCGGGCAGAAATTCTTCCACTTTAAATTCGTATTTGACCGTTTTATTGTCGATACCGTCGACCTCTAATATCCAGTTCCCCGGTTTCGCAGATGCCGACAGGTCGTAACGGAACTGGTAATAACCTTTTTCCACTGAATGCCAGGTAAAGCTATGCGCGGTAACCCGGTCCGGACGAATTATTTTGGCATTCAACGGAATATCGTTCAGTGGCTTGCCATCAGCACTACGCCTGAGCGCATTAAAATCGATCGACTCGCCGGGGCGATAAAGATCGCGTGGTGCATAGACAAAAATCTCTTCATTACGCTGAGGTTTATTGCCCAGCTCAAACTCGGATAAATCGAGTGCCGGCCCCTTTAACCGTAAAAAAGAAAAATAACCGTCTTTCCTGGCGGTTATATAATCGGCACTATTCCTGACATTGCTGAAACTAACATAACCATCCGGTGTGGTTTCCTCGCTATCGAGTACGCGCCCATTTTTATCGTGCATAGACACAGTGACTCGATCGGCAGCTTCTCCGCTGGCAATCGATGATAGATATAGATCCATCTGGTTTTCATAGATGCGCGCATGTATGCCCAGATCGGTCACGGAAAAATAACTCACCTGACGCCTGTCCTGATAGTTCCCCGGCCTGGACATCACCGCCAGATAGATGCCCGGTGCATTTAAATCGGCGATATGATCGACAGCGATGGTCGAATTTCCACGCTTGTTAACAGCAGGCGTCAACTGATAGCGAGCCGAATAAATCAAATCACCCAGACGGGCTACCCGGTCCAGATAATAGTTGTTCCAGTTTGTGCCACGCCGGTTCTGTACCTCGCGCAGGAAGGTCGCCGTATTCCCCGGTTTAATGCGAATAAAGTCGATATTCACTTCGGCGACATTGACCGAATTAACGATCAGGCCATCACTAATCGTCACGGGTAAAAACTGTCCACTACTGGCAAAAACTGCACTCGGAACAATATCGCGGGTAGTGACGCGCTGCCCGGCACTGGATCGCATAACAACGCCCAGACTGGATTTCAGCCCCGGATAAACCTTAACAATATAACTGGTTTTAGGGTCTATATGTTCGAAGTAAGCCAGCTTGCCGTTCTCGGATAACACCCAGGAGCCATCGACTGCAATCCCCTGCGCGTGGGAAACTCGCAGGTAATTATCGATGTCCTGACTACTGTCGAGTGCCAGGTTGAAGGTAACCGCCAATGCATTACCTCCATCGTAGGACCTTTCTGAAATATCGAGTACTCGTAACGCACCAGTACTTTCGCCATGACTGTCAGCCAGAGCCGACGACCCCCACAGAGGCAGCAACAATATCAGTAAAAAAGTCAGTAAGTTTTTTGTCTTGACTGGCTGGTTAAAGTGTTTCCTGGCTTTGGTCGATAACATATGGTTTCCGGGTAACGTTATTTTTTTAAATGCATCAATGGAGGGAACAATTCCAGTTCGCGCAGGCTTTCAGATATCACCGAAATAAAGCTGTTTTTCAGGCGATCATCATCAAAGACATTTTGAATATCGATGACATCAAAATTGCCATGTTCATCGTAACTGGGATTCCAGAGTATCAAGGGCACTTCCTGTTTCGCATATATCGAGGTACCCATACCTTTGTGGATCGAGCGAACTTCGATCTCGCGGGTGTCGCTGTTTTCATTTAAATACAGGCAGGACGAAACATGGGATTCGAGTACGCCGTAGAGCGCGCTCCTCGGATGGATTTCGCCGATAACATGGATCATTCGGGTGATATCTGCACTGGGGTTTGCTACCAGGTTGAACGGTCCATGAACATCGTCTCTGGCAAAGGTATATTGACCATCCCGGTAGACGATACGACCCACAACCAGCAAATTATCGAAAATGTTGGCTGCATAATATTTTGAGATGTCACGGAAATAATTATCCAATGCCTGACTCCGGGAGCCTCTTTTTATTAATTGAGTGAACTTTACTATGATTTGTTTTATCTTCGATAGTAAAGTAATGCGTACTATTTACCAAACTTGACTGTTATTTAGGCTGGCAGTAATGGCGACTTAAGACAGACCCTCAAAAAGAATATATTCAGGTATACTGAATAGCAGTATTGGACAAATAATATCATTCCTTTCGAGAAGTATGTATGAGCAATGTTTTTCCAAAGGAGAACCTGAGCATCCTGATTGACGCGTTAGACAGTATGCAGGAAGCCCTTGTAGTTTATGGAAACGATGGATGCCTGCTGACATGCAATCAGGCATTCCTGGATATGTATGGATACTCAGCTAAGGAAGCTGCACCAGGCACTCACTTCAAGGCGTTAGGAATAATCGACATCCGGCGTGGAAATGTAGTCGTTGAAGATGAAGAAGGTGAGGATTACCTGCAACGCAAAGCGTCATACAGAAAATATTTGAAGGGCTCGTTTACAGTTAAATTACAGGACGGTCGATGGATCCGGACGACTGACCGTCCGATGCCCGGTGGCAGTTTCGTATCGGTACACGTCGACATCACCGAGCTAAAGGAGGCCCAGCAAAAAATCAGCGCGGCTGAAAGTCTCGCTCGTCAACACAAAAGGGAATTAGCCAAACTAAATCAGAGTCTCGAATATCAGGTTGTCGAGCGAACCAGAGAGCTCGAAGAGGCCAAACTCATCGCGGAGCAACAAGCCAGAACCGACCCCCTGACCAGATTTAATAACCGTAGAGCCTTTTTCGAATCAGCTGCCATCATACATGAATCAGCCAGGCGATTCCGTCACCCCTATTCCATTATGATGATCGACATTGACTATTTCAAAAATGTGAACGACACACATGGACATCTGGTCGGAGACAGGGTCATCCAGGAATTGTCACACTCCATAGCAAAAACTATCCGTCGTTCTGATATAGCTGGACGATTCGGCGGGGATGAATTCGCAGCCATCTTACCGGAAACGCCCGCACTGGATGTTAAAGTGCTCGCCGAACGTCTGCGCCACTCATGTTTAGATAACACTCTGTTAGTGGACGGCAACAAGATACCATTTAGCGTCAGCATTGGCATCGGGGAACACCAAAGTAGTGATACCTCCATCGACCAGGTTATGTCGCGTGCCGACGATGCGCTATATCAGGCCAAACAGAAGGGGCGGGATTGTGTGGTAGTGTCAGGCTCTACTACACCCCGCTCAGGGTAAACAGCTAAAACCTCATTACTCATGTAGTCCCGATATAACGTTGATTATATTTTTCATAGGTAACTCATTTCAATTTTTTAGCCACTACAGCGGCACTCGCCACCCGCTCATTTGCCGCATTGGTCTCTACCGACTCTTTATAGAACAGTATTTCAAGCGCCGACACCGCTGAACGTAATTCCCCGGGCTTTACTCGAAAGCTTTCGGTACGTGGCCCGACCGTTTTTTGTTCACTGACCAGATGTTCCTCACAAATCAGATAACCGCCTGGCGCGAGGCAATCACAAAGCCGGGTGATGAGTGCCGGATTGACGTACCACATGACTACGATTAAGTCGTAGTTCCTGTCAAAACTGTAGGCCTCATCCAGGTCATGTTCTATCCAGTTAATGCTAAGCCTCTGGCTCTCAGCCTGCTGTTGACCCAGCTTCAAGCCTTCAGCAGCAATATCGATAGCGTCGACGCTAAACCCTGTCTGTGCCAGGTAAAGTGCGTTCCGCCCCGCGCCACAGGCTACATCCAGCGCACGCCCGACAGCTAACTTTGGAACCCAGTCCTCCAGTAACGTCACAGGATTAGTTTTACGATAATCATCTTCGGCGTATCGTTGATTCCACTTATTTCGATCTATTTGACTCATAATGCGAAAATAAAATAATCCAATTATATTTGACTGGCAAAACATCCATCTTAGCTGAATAATACCAACCAATGAAAGTTGCAAATAATACCAACCAGTTTCCGGTCATAACTATCTCTGGCGAACCATTCGAACGTGGCCGACAACACGGTGCGCAACTCAAGTTAAAAATTGCTAAAACCATTGATTTTTATCGCTCGATATTCAAGCTGCCAGAATCAGAAATTATGCGCTACGCAGAGTTTTTCCAGCAACTAATCGACAGCTTCAATACAGGTTATATAGCGGAAATGCGCGGCATAGCTGAGGGTGCCAAGGTCGACCCACTCTGGATAGTTGCTCTTAACGCCCGTACCGAAATACTTTCCCGAAGCACTAACGCCGGTAACGAATGCACGACTGTGTACTTTCCCCAGTCGTCAATCCTCGGCCAGAACTGGGACTGGGGCAAAGCGCTCGAACCGCTGACAGTGCTAATGAAAATCGAGCAAAGCGACGGGCATGAAATTCTCATGCTTACCGAACCGGGAATTATCGGTAAAATCGGCATGAATAATCGAAGCCTCGGTGTTTGTCTGAATATATTAACGCAGGATGAGGAACTCGACGGCCTGCCCGTACATATCATTTTGCGCGCCATCCTCGACTGCAAATCACTCGCCGAAGTTGAAGCCTTACTGGATCGACATGCTGACGGTAAGGCCAGTAACATTATGGTAGCCGATGCCAGCGGTAAAGGCTTCGACATTGAGTTTTGCGGCGCAGACTCCTACCGGCTGAAACCTCACTCCGACTATTTGTTACACACCAACCACTATCTTGCTCAATCAATTAATTCCGAACACAACCCCGACTTTTCCAGCTCCTACGCTCGCTTTAATAAAGCGACTGAAGTTCTTGCAAGCAACATAGCCAGGGATGCCAGAGCAATGCACGAATTATTATCCGACGATTCCGACCCTGTATGGCCTGTTTATCGAGATTACAGACCCGACGAGTCGGTACATGAACTTGGTACAATATTTACAGTCGTGATGGAATTGGCTCACGGCAAAATGCATGTTAGAAAAGGCAAAGGCCCGAACGCCCGATTTTTTGAATACCGCCTGACCTAAATCGCCCTGCCGCGAAACGGAATAACCGAGGGCACCCGGATTCGATAATCGACATAACTTTGGCCATATTGAGCGATTAGCTTGCGTTCTTCGAACCAGGTGCCGATCAATAAATAAGTACTACCCCAGAGGGCCGTCTGCAACCCAAATTCGTTAACAGCGCCTCCCCAGAGATAACAATAGGCGCCCAGATAAATCGGATGCCGGACATAGCGGTGCATCCCGCTCAGGTGCAAAGGCTCGTCCTCATCCGTCGAGTCACTACCTCGCCGTAGTTGTGTCAAACCACCGAATAAACCCAGATCGTACTGCGTTAACGCAGCGGCCATGATACCTACGCCAAGCCAGCGACAGGCCATGATTAAAATATCCAGCCAGCGGTCGAGGTTAAATGATACAGCGTTATCGCCCAACCACATCGACCCGCCGATCATTATCAGGCCAATATGCAGAGCCGAAAACAGGTTATAGACGAGCCGGTAAGCAGGACCGAATATCGGCTGTAAAATTCGTTTCGACAGGTTACTCGCAAGCAGAGAATGCGCGAAACCGAAGCTTAACCATAGCAAGGCGTATAGGATGTAATCAGTTAGGTTCATCAGCAATATTCCGTTCAGGCAAGCTGTAGTTGACGATTGTGTAAACGCCAGGCCAGCAGTACGATATAAGAATCGTCCACAATCTCGGCAGCGGCAAAACGAAAGTATTGCGAAAACCCGCTGGCCACGCCGAAGTGGTCATTGTCGGAGATGTTCCAGATAGCATTAATGCCTGGCAGGATGCAAGTAAGAACAGATTTTTTTTTCGGCATGGGGCGTAACCGGCCTGGTTGAGATTGATTACAAAGGATTCTAAGTGAAGATAAATATAACCAGAATCAGAAGAAAGCTTAGTCTATCACTCCATCTCTACTGCGGTTGACGCTCAAGTTTGCGCCTGTTTTTTTCCTCGTACATTTCCTTATCGGCTTTGGCGATCAGCGCGTCCGGTTCAAGGTAGTCCTCAGGTCCGGTTTCGGCAATGCCAATACTCAGTGAAATTTCCTCGGGACGCGCTTTGATCTCTTCTATAAGCCGGGATTTATAATTTTCTTTAGCCGCTGCCTTAGTACAGTTGGGTAAAATAATACAAAACTCATCACCACCGTAACGGAAACAACTGTCTTCCTGGCGTGATATACCCTGGATACATTTCGCGACCGTGCATAAAATATCGTCACCTGCCTGATGACCGAGGGTGTCATTCACTATTTTGAAGTCATTAACATCAATATAGATAAATGACACCGGTTCCGAGCGCCGTTGAGCCGCCCGCAGCACGGTGAGCAGGGTTTCCTGAAGATGGCGTACGTTTAATAACCCGGTTAAAGGGTCAGAACGAGAGAGTTCCACCAGCTCTGAGGTTCGTGTTTTGACACGCTCCTCAAGATCGAGCGCATATTGATCCGATTTATTCTTGGATATCTCAATTTCGCTCAACAAACTTCTAATATAGGTATCAAATACCAGTGTGATATCGAAATAGAGTAATTTTTCGAGCGCCATTGTGGAAGACTTCATCAAATCGACATCTTCTACATGTGTTGTGATTACTTCGCTGAGCAGGCTTTTCAGGGTATAAATAGCAGAAAGATAGAGCTTCGGCTCTACGCCAATGCGCTTATGGACAATACCAATGCGAAGACGGTTATTAATATACTCTAAATCGTATACACCGGAAAACAGGTCGAGCACATAACGGCGTTGTGCAATTTGTAGACGACTCAAAGTATCTGCATCGCCGATTAAAAGCGCTATTTCAGGAACATTGGTTTGCATCTGATAAAATACGGTGACTATTCTTTCCATTTCAGCGTCGATCACCGGTTTTACTTTCTTTAGCGCTTCTACATCTATCTCTGACAACAGAAATAGTGATTTACGATGCTCGGCTTCGAACTCGCTAAATTGCATCTGTTCCAGCAGTGTTTGCGATGTTTGTATCATAGAAGCCGACTCTCCATACGATTAAGCCGGTCCAAGTATAGTCTAGATGGGAGGATTCTCTATACTTTAAGCTGATTTTTCGTCGGCTTCCTCGCCACCAAAAGCACTAATCAAGGCTTTTAAAAATTCGGATAATTCCAGAGACATGATCGAGAAATCAACATCGAATTGCGTCGCCGCGTCCTCGGCATCTGCTTCGGCTGCCTTGTCCTGGACCACATCGGAAAAGCGCAGACGTTTGATAGTTAATTTTTCGTCGAGGACAAATTCGATACGCTCCTGCCAGCTTAGTGCGAGTTTGCTCACGTGCATACCGGTTTTTAGATGACCCGCAATTTCGGCAGCAGCCGGGTCATGGTTTTTACAGCGTATTACACTGCTGATATCCGCATTATCACGTAACTCAAATTCCTCGCCCAGCTCAAAGCCCTGTGCTGGATGACCACTATTTACCCATTGGGTCATCACTTCAATGGGCACACTTTTGCTGGTGAGCGGAATAACCGATAAAGAACCAAGGGCGTCGCGCAGATCATGAAGCAAATCCTCCGCGCGTTTAATAGATGAAGCATTAACCACCAGCAGGTTATCGCGTGGAGAAATATAGGCAAACTGTAACGATGAACGCACAAACGCCCTGGGTAATAAATCAAAAATGACCTCGTCTTTTAACGATTGACGTTCTTTGCGGGGTAGTTTTCGTCCATCGCGTTCTTCGATGGCCAGTACTTTTTCTTCCAGCTCTTCGTTGATGACCGCCGGGGGCAGCAGCTTATCCTGGCGTTTCAAACAAACCATTAAATGACCATTTGTTGCATGCACCAGCTCACTACCATGACGACCCAGGGGAGGCACCCAGCCCGAACGCGTTAAATCCTGACTTCCACAGGGCATAAAACTGCTTTCGGCTAACGCTTCATTTAGTCTTTCAGTAGTTAAATCGCAGGGTCTGGTAAAGCGATAAACTTGTAGGTTTTTGAACCACATTTTCGGGTTTTCCTGTTTTATGGAGAGAGGTTGGGGGCGCGAATTCTAGCAGCTATCAGATTTCCTTTGCTAGTTTTCTAAGCTATGCTGGATGTATTTAGTTTTCTCATAGCGAGCCACCCTTGCCTAATATCATCTACAACAATCGGTTTTTCTCTGGTTTACTATATGCGCTGGGCAAGGGGTTTCTCAGCATGAGTGGCTGGAAGCTGATTAACACCCCTCCCGCCATTGCTAAATATGTTGTCATCGCCGCACCTCATACCAGCAACTGGGATTTCCCGTTGTTCATGTCGGTCGTTGGCCTGTTACGAATGAAAGTTAGTTTCCTCGGCAAACACACACTATTTCAAGGATATTTCGGTAAACTTTTTTTCTGGCTTGGCGGTATACCGGTCGACAGAGGAACTGAATCGGCTTCAGAAATCGTCGATCAGATCATCAAGGCATTCCATGAAAACGATCATATGATCCTCGGCATCGCCCCGGAAGGTACCCGGTCCCGGGTCAAGAAATGGAAAACCGGCTTTTATCGCATTGCACTCGGTGCCGGGGTTCCCATAGTACCGGCCTATCTCGATAGTGCGACTAAAACAATTGGCTTCGGACCCGCTTTCAAACCAGGTGGAGATATGGAAGCTGATCTACTGATGCTAAAAACTTTTTATGCCGGCAAGAAGGCGATTAATCCAGCGAATCACTAATCAGTATTTTGCTGGCGTCATGACGAACCAGGTAGAGAAACATTGCAGCAGAAATGCCCGCAGAACTGAAAATCATACACATCACAACGATCTGGTATCTTGCAGCTATTAAGGGCTCGGTTCCCGCCAGAATCTGTCCGGTCATCATGCCGGGAAGAGATACCAATCCCACCGCCAGTAACGAGTTAATCACCGGGATCATGGCTGCCTGAAACGCCATATTCCGGGCACTACGGTAATCCTCCTGGTGCCCTAACTCACTGAACAGGCGCTCTCCGGCCAGGCTTATCGCATTCATTGAGTTCGAGAAGATCATACCGGCTATAGGGATCATGACCTGCGGCTGGTACCAGGGTTCGGCATGTAAAACACCCTGCGAAACGAAAAACAAATTCAACCCGCCACCACAAAGAATGGAGCCAAAGCTAAAGATTAATAAAGGTTTTTTAGCGACCGGCAAGGCATTCAAAGATATCCAGCTCGCCATCACCAGCATGAAGACAAGAACCAGCAGAATGACCCACTGATTGTCGTTATAAAAAATATAGTTAAGCGCATAACCGATCAGCAGCAACTGAATGAGCATACGAAATATTGCGATCAGCGATGTCTTAAAATTATGCGACCAGTAAAAGATGATGATCAGTGTCAGCAGAACCGGGATAAACCCGATCCCGAGATCGAGCGGCGTAATTTGGTACATATGGAAAGGTTTACTACCCGTCAGTAGAGTTAGTGAAAATATACTCCTTTTCTGCAGGATCGTAATGAATAAAGCTATAATAATATAATTGGTTATATTAGTTAAAAATTAAAAATTTAGTAGTGACTGACGTCAATTCCATGGACACCGTGGCAGGCATCTAGTTTCACCAACATATACTACATCCCGGAGAACCAAAATGACCGAAGCTTTTATCTGTGATCCCCTGCGCACTGCGATCGGACGCTTCGGTGGCGCCCTGTCTACTGTTCGTACCGACGATCTTGGCGCGGTTCCCATCAAGGCTTTAATTGAACGAAACCCGACTGTCGACTGGGGGCAGCTGGACGATGTGATCTACGGCAATGCCAATCAAGCCGGGGAGTGCAACCGAAATGTGGCGAGAATGGCGTCGTTACTGGCGGGGCTACCGATCACCTCTCCCGGTACCACTATTAATCGATTATGCGGGTCTGGCATGGATGCAGTCGGTACTGCCGCGCGAGCGATCAAGGCCGGAGAAGCCAGCCTGATGATAGCCGGTGGCGTCGAATCCATGTCACGCGCTCCGTTTGTCATGCCAAAAGCGACTTCCGCCTTTAGCCGAAATGCAGAAATCTACGACACCACCATCGGCTGGCGATTTCCCAACGCGTTGATGAAAAAGCTGTACGGCACCGAATCCATGCCCGAGACCGCAGAGAATGTCGCGGAAGACTTTAACATCAGTCGTGAAGACCAGGATTTGTTTGCATTTCGTTCCCAGCAGAAAACAGCTGCCGCACAACAGGCCGGTCACTTCGATGACGAAATTATTCCGGTGACGATTCCCCAGCGTAAGGCCGAACCGATTATATTTCAGCTGGACGAGCACGCTCGTGCATCGACCACGCTGGAAACCCTGGCCAAATTACCGACACCGTTTCGCGAAGGAGGAACCGTTACAGCAGGCAATGCCTCGGGCGTCAACGATGGAGCCTGCGCAATGCTCATCGCCAGTGAGCAGGCCACTAGAGACCATGGCCTGCATCCACTAGCGCGAGTAGTGGGCATGGCGGTCGCCGGTATCGAGCCACGTATCATGGGGCTGGGACCCTCACCTGCCTGCAAAAAAGTACTGGCACTGACCGGGCTTGGGCTAGCTCAAATGGATATTATCGAACTCAATGAAGCTTTCGCAGCACAGGCTCTGGCAGTCACGCGTGAGCTAGGGCTAGCCGATGACGCACAGCAAGTTAATCCTTACGGAGGGGCTATTTCTCTTGGTCATCCATTAGGGATGAGTGGTGCCCGGCTGATCACCACGGCAACCCGGCAGTTACACAAAAGTGGCGGTCAATTCGCCCTGTGCACCATGTGCATCGGTGTCGGTCAGGGCATCGCAATAATAATAGAACGCGTCTAGTAACCCCGCCAAACCTTCCCGTTCAAATACGGGTAATATTTAATTTTTGATTGACTATATAAGTAAATGCTTATATTCTGGTTTAGAATTTATCCGGAGAACACTATGTCTATCGATCGTATCGTAATGATGTTTGCAGGAATTGTTATCTTAGCCAGCCTGACATTATCACACCTGCACCACGCTAACTGGCTTTTTGTGACGGCCTTTGTCGGTGCCAATTTACTCCAGGCCTCATTTACCAAATTTTGCCCACTAGCCATGATTTTAAAAGCATTCGGGGCTAAACCAGGGAAAGCATTTTCCTAGTTTAAAGTCGGGGGCAGCATTCGTGTTGCCCCTGAATGCCCTTCAGTCATAAACTTCGTGTTCTGGTTACACCGCATCGTTTACATTCGTCGTGCTCTACCCCTCTCGTGGCGAACTCATAATTAACATCAACAATGCGGTAGTCATGAAACCCTAACCAGCAGAGAATTTTTCCAACCAATTTTTTCATATTCGCCTCACTTTCGTTCAGCAGAGTGATGAAAATATACTCCTTTTTTATACAGCTGTAATCGGAAGGAGGGCTTCATTTTGATTAATTTAGACTTTTTTAGCTTCGATCCTTTTTAAACAGCGCGCCGCCAGCTATCTATAAAACCACCATCAAAGCGCTGGCCATCGCCGTGGTCGCGATGATGAACCAGCGGTAATATGTTTCAGGGATTTTCTTTACCACATAAATGCCTAATACCGCG
>Ga0224506_10002034_pt1 | contig 14060 bp, 13 predicted proteins | sample SF_Jan12_sed_USG_2_FD_169108 | JGI IMG/M metagenome (GOLD analysis project Ga0224506, IMG submission 169108) | Sediment microbial communities from San Francisco Bay, California, United States - SF_Jan12_sed_USGS_8_1 | ecosystem: Environmental > Aquatic > Marine > Sediment | place: USA... | reverse complement strand
CGTTTTCTGACAACCCGTCAAATGCCTGCTAACGAAAAAGGTTATGTTGGTTATGACACTATCTGGGAATCTTTCCAGAAAGAAGTTCCTTATCAGACTCCTAAGAAGCCTTAATTCGCTTTTTTATAGTTGAGAAAGCCGCGCTAGTCGGAAACGACTACGCGGCTTTTTTTATTGGCGTTGGAAAAGCAAGTAGTCCGATGTAGAGCATAGGAATCTTGGATTGTATTGATACTGTTCCCCGGATTACGCGATACAATATTCTGGCTACACGTTGTGGTGATCGGATGCGTCTATTTTCTATGTCTATATTATGCTTGTCATTCCGACCAGCGAGAGGAATCTTAAGAACCACGATTCGTCGGCATGACACGAGTAGATTAAGGCTAATAGAGTTAAGTTTTGAATCAGCCATTTGTATCACTTTGTGAACTTATATTTTAATGCGAAATGATGAACAGCATCAAAACAAATCCGTGCACAGTACACGTCCCAAAAATAAAAACACTAACGAAATATAAATTCCTTATTCTGCAACACTTAATCCAGACTACATTCTTGTAAAATACCTATAGCTATTGGTAGTATCAGAGATGCGTAAATATACATGCATATAAATGAAGTACATGTTTATATACTTATGCGATGTTTAATAATAAATAATTCTAGGGGAATGCCAATGAAGTCGAAAATTATACTTGCAGTGTTCAGTGCTGCGCTTTTATTCCTAACGGGTTGTGCCTCTTTGCCATCACCCGAAGTGATGCAGAAAGATATTAAGGGTTATACGCTTCCAAAATTACCGGAGAAGAATAAAGCCGTTGTGTATGTTGTGCGCCCAGCTTCTATGGGATTTGCGATAAAATTCAATGTGTTTGTGGATGATCAGAAGCCTGAGTCTGAAGTTGGCTATACCAAGGGTTCTCAGTATATTTATTTCAATCTGTCACCGGGCAAGCACACGATTCTATCCAAGGCCGAAAACTGGGCTGAAACCAAGGTGGACGCCAAGGCCGGTGATATAATATTTATCCAGCAAGATGTAAGTATGGGATTTTTGATGGCGCGAAATGAATTGGTAATACCTAAGAAATATGAAGGCTATTATCACGTTAAGAACTTAACGCTTGGTACGATTATTAAGTCTGAGAAATAATCGAACATTTTACCGCCCTCATGTATCTATATGCATGAGGGCGGTCTGAGGTTTATGGGTGTTAAAATATACAATATAATGGAACGATACCGTGAATATCGATCAATCAAACCTCTGCATCATGATAAATATTTTGCACATCATCCAAGTCATTTAACATATCAATAAACTTCTCAAACATCGCCACATCATCGCCCGTAACCGGAGTAGAACCCTTGGGCACAAACTGAATCTCGTCCACCTCAAACTCGATCTCACCCAGGGCTTCGGTCAGGGCGTGTTTGGCTTTGCCATATTCTGTATGCGGGGTGAATACGGTAATCATACCATCTTCATTTTCGATGTCGGTGACATCCACATCGGCACTAAGCAGGGCATCAAGCACAAGCTCTTCATCGTCGCCTTTGAAGACGAAGATAGCATCGTGGTCGAACATGTGAGCAACGGTGCCCTGGGTACCGATCTTGGCCTTGGTTTTGGTGAAGCACTGGCGTACGTCACCAAAGGTACGGTTGGGGTTGTCGGTAAGGCAATCGACGATCACCATGCAGCCACCGGGGCCATAGCCTTCATAACGGGCTGGGGCAAAATCCTCACCACCGCCACCTTTAGCCTTTTCAATGGCCTTGTCGATGACGTGAGTGGGTACCTGGTCTTTTTTCGCCCGGTCTATCAGGGAACGCAGGGACAGGTTACCATCCGGATCAAATCCGCCTGCTTTGGCGCAGACGTAGATCTCACGGCCGTATTTGCTGTAGACCTTGGCCTTGGCGTCAGAGGTTTTCGCCATGGATTCTTTGCGGTTTTGATAGGCTCTGCCCATTACCCTTGCTCCGTCGTCAATATTAATTACACGAATTCTACAGGTAAGTATTTGTATAGGGAACTGTATTAGTCTGATCGATGTTAGATATCGCAAGATTACATAGAAGAGGACCGTATACGAAGTCCTCAGTGGGGCACCACAATGCCTCTGGCGATGAATTTATGCCATCATACTGTCGATATAATAATCAGTTTATCTGATGTAAGATATGGGTTGGCCGACACATATAGTTTGATATGAGAAACATTTTTACTAAAATACTTTTTTTCCTGACTCTTGCACTGCTGGTTGAAACGACACTGGCTGATCAGGGTGAGATCAATATCTTTAATGATCCGAGATGGTTTCCGGTGAATGAAAGGACGTTTAGCCTTTTGTATGAATATGATGACTTTGGATACACGAATAAATCCTTGCTAATGCAAAATGGGGCGAACGATACCAACATGTTCCGGGGAGCATCCCTCGACTATATGGAATTTAATTCCGGACGAGAACAGTTTGCCCTGTATGGCCATGTTGGCTATCGTCCAAAGTGGAAACTTGCACCGTATATACAGGGAGGCGTAGATATTTATAGTGCGCTTTATGAGATTCTATCCGGTAATGGTTTAAAGATGAACAGTCGTGTTACAGCGGGCTTACAATGGTCATTCACCGATAGTCATATACGATTTTTTTATCGTATGTCCAATCTTGATTACACCCACTTTACTTCTGAAAATGGTACCTACACAACATTTGGCGTGAGTTTTGGAACGATCACGGGCCGTACGAAGCGGAAAAATAGAAATCCTCCTGTGGTGGCTTATAATCAAATTTAATAAAACCATCGTGGTGATGCTCGGGATATTTTTATTGAGTAGCCAAGTGTTTACTCATGGTATGTCGTAACAGGTAAAGCTTTCTATATTTGACGTTTGTAATATGAGTTTCATATAGATAGGCGCTACGCATATGCTTGGTGGTTAGGCTACTTATCCTTTGTGTTTGGCTTTGGTCTTTTTACTCGTTTACATCAGCTACCATTAAACCCGGATAATCTACTGTTAAATCTAATTTCCTTTACTATAGGTATTGAGTTTGGGAAGATTATTGTTCGTACAGTGATGTTATTAATGATATCTCTATGGCGAGTTCGTGACCCATTTGATCATTCAGCAAGATAGTTAATCAATAGATAAAAATTAGAGGATGTTCAGGATGAAAATTTTTTTTAAACGCAGGTAATATATGCCGTGTCTGTATCCCTGTGTATGCTGGCGTCGGGCATGTGTATAGTCATGACGATGGTCATTCTCATGGTCAAGTCAGCGTTGTGGATGTGATAAAGAATGCGGATATGAAAGAGGCCAACTGGTTAAAGCTGGAAAGGTAGATAAAAGCTGGGTCGGGAAAAGCTCGTGCGGAGAAAAAGAGTGTCTAGAATGGTGAGGAATGGGTTGTTTCGTACCATAATGCTGAGATGAAGGCTGTTGCAAAACAGGATCTATATCTATTCTTCTTTCTGGATTGCCGCCATATCATGGGAAATCATAGCGGTAATAATGCAGGATGGTGACTGAAGCTAGGTATACCTTCAGTCGCCAGGATCGTCCGTAAGCCTATTATGCAGCAGATCTTTCTTTAGGCTTCAGGCTTGCCATAAATAAATCGTATTCCTGTGTGCTCAATTCGCGGCGCATCACAATCTCATTATCACGCAATAACTCAACCTGGAATAGATTCTCACCAGAGGTGGATAGCATGGGTGTGACGCTGAGTTGAAAATTATCACATAAATTCATATTGGTCATAGAAATTCCTGATAGATTGCTATGGAAGAAATCAGGTTGTCTGAACTTCACTCATTGATGATAAAGTCAGCAGAATTATGACATAGCCATGATAGTTGGACCTGTAGAATCGGTCACAATTTATATAACTTTTTGTTTCAGTTTTGTTAAGCAGATGAAGTTTCTTGTAAATTTCCCGAAAACAGATCGTATTAATCGATTTGTTTGACCCTCTGGTGCAAATAACACATGCCTACCCAGTAGTAGGCAGTGCTCTACTAGGCCTGAGCAAGTCAGGCCTACACTTTCGGTTGAGATTTCCCATTCTAATAAACGCCGAGATACCGTAATCCTATTAGTAGAAGAATGATGGCTAAGACTAAACGTAAGCCCTGTTCGGGTAAATGTGTTCCGAGTTTGGGGCCGACAATGGAACCTATAGCGGTACCCGCTAAAAGTATCCCTAATAGTGGCCAATCCAGATTTATTCCCAGTGTTGCGTAGCTGATTACTGAGGTGACGGAGGTAATGATAATGGTAAGTGCTGCGGTACCTGCGATGATATACATCGGCAACCCCAGCATGGCAGCCATAAACGGGACCAGTAAAAATCCACCGCCCACACCTAAGGAAGAAGAGACTATGGCTATTAACATGCCGACGATTATGGGCTTCCAGGGGGCATAGCCAAACTGAGCACCGGCGAAATCAAACGGGATGTATTTAAAACTCATACGTCCATGAGCGACACCAATGGTTTTTAGATCCCCGCCTTCATCACGCATGGATTGGAATATCTCCGACGCTTCGTCGGACTTGGAAGCTTTATTGTTACCAGGGCGTATGGCCCAAAGCATCTGCGCCGCTATGGCTATCGTTATGAAGGCAAATACCGACTTGAAATCTTTCAAATCTGATAAATAGGTTGCCGATAATGTACTACCCACTATCGCGCCAACGATGCCGCCCAGACCCAGTAGCAAGACCAGACTCAGTATGACGCGTCCTTGGCGATAATATTGTGGAACGGCAATTAGTGGTGATAGTAGGGTGAGGAACTGGGCCATGGGTTTGACCTGGTTGGCATCACTGAGGCCGAAAATAGAGATGAGGCCAACGGATGCCAGGATACCTCCCGCAGCACCTACCAGTGAAAATACCAGGCCAATTATTAGTCCCCAGGCGAGTAATAGCCAAGGTGACGCGGTAATGCCTGCAATCGTAAATTCCATACTACCCTCATTGTTATAAATATTTTCAGGCCGTAGTCTGTATCAGATTGGCTTGAAAGTGAACCTTTGTTGGCGGGTTTATTATGCCAATCACACTATATGGAATACCTGTAGAGCTTGGAGTTGGATGGTGTTGCGTTGCACCATCATGCAAGAAGAGATCTGTCAGTGAGTGTTATCATCGACATAGAGGCGGGATGTGGTGATGAATGTATCTTTCATGTCAAGATTAAACATAGACGGATGGCGTAAAGATACAGCACTAACGATCAGCATGGTGTGTTGTCGGTAGGAGAGCAGCGTAGTACACGTACTACCACTTAAGTACAAAGGCTGGTAACGGAGAGGTGAGTGTAATAACACTCACCATACCGGCGTAGGTTTCATTATAAAGATAGCGCTGATTCTTTCTGGCTAGCTGAACATGAAACAGACTTCTGCTCCAGGTATTATCGTAGACCCATAGCATCGCCAACGTACACGCCATGCATGTTTGGTAAACACGATACCACGAGCTTACCAATTACCTCGCCAGTAACTGGGATACTGAGAAGATCCAGATAAATGAGGAGCCCAAATTGATATCCTCAGCTTGAGAAAAAACATGGGCTCCATTCATACCCTGGTTTAGTCCTTGCTCGCTTCTGGCTTACTCACAAGATAGAGCCAAATAAACCCTGCCACACCTGCCAACAGGGAGGCGAAAAGAATACCAGTCTTGGCCATCAATAGATTTTCTTCTTGACCTGCAAATCCCAGTTCGGCAACGAAGATAGACATGGTAAAGCCGATCCCGGCCAGCAGTGATACCCCGGCGATCTGGGTAAAGCGGGTATCTTTGGGCAAGACGGCTACTCTCATTTTTAGCAATATCCAGCTAATGCCGGTGATGCCTATGAACTTACCCAGGATCAAACCCAGTGTGACACCGAGCATGACGGGATGCGTGAGAGTCGCCGCCAGGGAATCAACGGCCACCGGAATGCCAGCGTTGGCGAGGGCAAAGATAGGAATGATCATATAGGCCACGGGTATGTGCCAGATATGTTCCAGGCGTTGCAATGGGGCCTCGACACTATGCACGCCATTTTCCAGTGTCTGCACGACGGCACGCAGCTTATCATTGGTCATGATGGTTTTGCCGGGCTCATGACTGGCATCGAAGCGTTGCATCAGTTCACGTACATGCGCACTAAAACGCTCCGGATTGTATTTGGGAATGGCCGGTACTGCAAAAGCGCCCAGAATGCCGGCTAGTGTGGCATGCACACCGGATTGCAATAAGGCGTACCACAACAGGACGGCGACGATAAAGTAGGGCAGTGTCTTACGGATGCCGCTCAGATTAAAGGCCACTAGCACCAAAAGTAGACCCGCGGCTAGCACCAGGGGAGCCAATGCAATGGTGTCGGTGTAGAACAGCGCGATGACGATAACGGCACCCAGATCATCCACTATGGCCAAGGCTACCAGGAAGGTGATTAGTGCCTTGGGTACACGGCTGGCCAGCAGTGCCAGGGCACCAATGGCGAAAGCGATATCGGTGGCCATGGGGATGCCCCAACCGCGTGCGGCATCGCCATCGGGATTGAGGGCAAAAAAGATTAACGCGGGTACCAACATGCCACCGATGGCCGCACCGATGGGTAGCACGGCATTACGCGGGTTTGCCAGCTCGCCCACCAGTATCTCTCGTTTCAGCTCCAGGCCGATGACGAAAAAGAAGAACGCCATCAGCCCGTCATTGATCCAGTGGTGCAGACTCATTTCCAACTTCCATCCACCAGCACCGACACTGACAAGGGTGTGCATGAAGTGTGCGTAGGTGGAAGCCAGTGGCCCATTCGCCAGGATCAATGCCAGCACCGCCGTACCCATCAGCAGTAAACCACTGGTGGTCTGGCGATGGATAAACTCCTCAAAAGGAGTGAGGATCTTGTCGAAGGTCTTTTCCCAAGGGGAATGAAAAATACCCTTCTCTGAATTCTGTGTGGAGGAGCTCTTATTTTCGTTCATACCTACTTCCTATCACTTTTTTGTTCAACTAATTGAGGGGCGGCGCGAAACAACCACTCTCTCGCCGTCTCTGTAATCGCCACTACGGCGGGATGGGAGATCTTGCGCTCCACCGAGATCGCATAGAATTGCTCTAGCACCTCATCGGTCTGCCCTATTGTTACCACGCCATACTGTTTCTCTACCTCTGCGGCAATGGGGGTGGGTGCGACAAAGACACCAGTCCCTGCCTGACCAAAGGTCTTCATCAGCGCACTGTCATCGAATTCTCCAACGATACGTGGATGGATTTTCAGCTTGTTGAACCAGTCCAGCAGTCGGCGATGTGCCACGGTAAGCTCACCGGGTAACAATAAGGGCACACCGTTGAGGTTATGTGGGAAATTACCGCTTAATGTCTGTGCCAGTTCGGGAACAGCAAAGAAACTGACACCACATTCACCCAGCTGGTGGTTGAAACCGCGTACGTTTACCGCCTGCGGAATGGGACTGTCCGCGATCACCAAATCAATTTTGTGTAGGGCCAGTTGGGTCAATAGCGTGTCAATATTGTTCTCTTTACAGACTATTCGTACCGGATCCGGGAGTTCCAGTGCCGGGGCCAACAGGCGATAGGCGATGGACTTTGGTACCGCATCCGCGACACCCACCTTAAATACCAGGGGCCGTCCGGAAGGAAGGGTTCGCACCATCTCTTCCAGTTCGCCACCCAGGGTAAAGATTTCGTCGGCATAGCTTAGGGTGAGACGGCCGATCTCGGTGAGTTCCAGGTTACGGCCAACGCGGTTGAATAGCGCCTCCCCCAGATTCTCCTCCAGCAGACTGAGTTGGCCGCTGATGGTCTGTGGGGTTAGATGCAGGCGTTCGCTGGCGCGTGCGATGCCGCCTTCCTTTGCCACCACCCAGAAATAGTGCAGGTGTTTATAGTTAATCATGCTCATACAATAGTTCGGTTAATACGAACTGTAAAGAGCTAATATTCGACTTTTTCTCGTGATTTATCAGGCCTAAGCTCACTAGCCTGAAGAGAGCGAAATATTGGAGGCGAAGATGCACATCGACATTCAGGCGCGTAATTTTTCACTCACAGATGCCTTGAACGGCCATGTCATACGCCGTCTGGGCTTTGCTCTGAGCAGCAAAGACGAACATATCCAGCGTGTACGGGTGCGCTTGTCCGATATTAACGGCCCACGTGGCGGGGCAGACAAGTGCTGTCACATCCAGGTGATACTTCCCCACCTTGGGGACGTGGTTATCGAAGATACCGAGGTGGATCTCTACGCGGCGATAGACCGAGCTGCTGATCGTGCCGGCAGAACGGTTGGACGTCGCCTGGCACGTCTGCGTGATAGAGAGCGCTCATCAAGACATGCTGAACAGACGTTAGTGAGTGAAGACGCTGACACAGTTAAAGAAACTGAAATCAGATAATCGACCGGAACGGAGTACTACATCATGAATAGTTCAATCAGTAATGCATCGCCCCAGACTCAAACAGCGGTTCTTGCCAGCAACAAGGTCATCCGTAACACCTATACCTTGTTGTCCATGACGCTGCTGTTTAGTGCATTGGTGGCCGGTATCTCGATGACGCTGAATCTGCCACATCCTGGCCTGTTGCTAACCCTGGGTGGTTTCTTTGGTCTGCTGTTTGCCACCAGTAAATTTCGAAACAGCAGTCTGGGTCTGGCCTTTGTCTTTGCCCTGACCGGCTTCATGGGTTACACCCTGGGGCCGATCCTGAATAGCTACCTGGCCCTGCCCAACGGTGCCCAGGTGGTCATGACCGCAATGGGGGGCACAGGTGCCATCTTCCTGGGATTGTCCGGATATGCACTGACCACCCGTAAGGATTTCAGCTTCATGGGTGGATTCCTTATGGTAGGTATTCTGGTGGCATTTCTTGCTGGTCTGGCTGCGGTGTTCTTCGAGATGCCCGGAATGTCCCTGGCGGTCTCTGCCATGTTCGTACTGCTGATGTCGGGTCTTATTCTGTATGAAACCAGCAACATCATTCATGGTGGCGAAACCAACTACATCATGGCAACAGTGACCCTGTTTGTATCGATCTTTAACCTGTTTACCAGCCTGCTACACCTGCTGGGCTTCATGAACAGCGAAGACTAGAGACAAAACACGAAGTGATTAAAATTGGAGTAGTAAACCCATGTCTATAAATCAGAAATCAAATCTACCGGTTCTGGTACCGCAGGCAAAGGCGATGCCACGCTACAATAAAACGCATATGTTTTATCTCGCCACCAGTATGGTAGTGTTATGTGGGGCCTTAATCGCAACAAGTTTTTAGTTGTTATATGGCAACATAAAATCTGTTGGAGATATCCACGGAATATTGACTCAGAAGCCGACGAAAGTCGGCTTTTTTGTGGGCGATGAGTTGGCTGAGGATTATGGCTGTCGTGATAGGTTATTCACATCAACTACTAATGCTCGCTGTTGCTTCTTAAATACATTGTGTGGATACCTGAATCGTACCAAGCTATTTCTTTTTACGGGCGAGGAGAAAAGCCAAAGCAAAGGCTAAGTTCATGCTGGCAGGGACCATACCGGCAGGCCCCGCGCCACTGAGTACTGCAGTCACGTCCAGGACAGCGGCCAGACCATAAAGAATAATACTAGCAAGTATAATGGCATTCAGCGTGGCTGATGGTTCTGCGTTACGCGCCAACCAATACATAGCGGCCAGTGCTATAAACAGAGCCGCATAATGACGCAAGAAAGCCACCATTCCTGATGATACATCAGCCGGTACCACACCAGCGCTCATCTCCACAGGAGCAAACAAATGACCGATGCCAATCAATGCCATATACAGCGCTGATATTGTAAATAGTATTTTATGGTTCATGTAATGTACTCCCTGATGGATGTTATTGGTTTTGTGCCAGCATTTCTTTTGTAATTATTTAATCCTCTAAAGCGTAAAGTATCAAATTCAAAAAATAACTCAAATAATTAATTGGTATATTTTTATATCGGAGGAAGTATTTTCATCAGGATAGTATTACCTCAGTAGGTAGTGATAAGAGTATAGAGATTGATGATGGATGTGAATGGTTAGTGAATTACGAATCTCGTCGCTGGGGTCTGGAATCGATTTTATTGTCGCTGGGGTTCGATATGGCCTGGTGATCTTGGAAGGGTTGGGTATGTTGAGTTTGGTGGTTGTCCTGAAACACCCTGAACACAGACACGGCTAAGATTAGTAAAATCTGTGTCCTGCACAGATGATTTTATAGAATAGAAGGGGAGTAATATATTTCTCCCCTTCACTTTATATAAGTTGAAACGTTCCTAAAGCTTCGTGAATATCATGGCCATATATATTGTGTACCATTCCCCGCTGCATAGGGTGTATCACCAGTAGCGCCATTACAAAGTTGCTCATCCGGGACGCCACTTAAGCCATCATAGCCCCAGCTATATACCTTGTTTGATATCATCGCATAGGCGTTGGAGTTAGTACCGGCGTGTATGGCTGTTGCGCCTATCATATCAATCTGTGTGGCATCGGTGAGGTCATTCATCTGTACATTTAATGCATAATCATACTGAAGAATTCCGGTTGGATTACCCGTTTGGCCATATGTATTCGCACCCCAGGCGATTACCCTTGAGCCGCCGCCATTTGCGACGATGGCAAGCGCAAAGTTGTTGCCGGCAGAGATCGAGTAGGCATTGGTTACTGCTGTTCCCCCCGTATACTGTACTGAAACAGGCAAAGAGCTTGGTATGATATCGTTATTACCCAGTTGGCCGGAGGTGCCTGCGCCCCAGGATTTAATCGTACCGTCATTCATCAAGGCCAGACTGAATATGCCGCCGGCATCGATATTCGCAACACCCGTTAACGGGGTTTGTGGGGAGAGTGAGGTCACCACCTGCACGGGTACATTGCTTTGTACAATACCGCCGTTACCTAATTGCCCTGAAGTACCGTTACCCCAGGCCCAGACCGTACCATCCTCCTTGAGGGCCATATTGTGCTCCATACCGGCTGAGATATGACGGACACCTGTAAGTCCCGATACCTGGACAGGTATTTCGCTATGGGTGACGACAGAGCCATTCCCCAACTGGCCATAAGTGTTCTGGCCCCAGGCCCAGACCGTACCATCGATCTTCAAGGCCAGGTTTTGGTTATTACTCGCCGAGATCTGCATGACACCGTCGAGTCCGGATATCTGTACAGGTGCTATGCTATTGGGAGTTCCTGAAGCTAGACCGACCTGACCAAATTGGTTTTGTCCCCATGCCCAGACGGTACCATCCTTTAACAGCGCAACACTATGCTGGCCACCGGCTTCGATAGCCGCGACATTGCTTAAAGCTGTAACAGATACCGGACTGCTTCGGAGCAGATTTGTACCGTCGCCCAATTGGCCATAGCTATTCTTTCCACAGGTTCTGATGGTGCCAAGATTGGGATCGAGCATCAACATATGGCCGCTACCACCCTTCATGGGGGTCTCGTGGTAGGCGTGCAGGGTGGCTGTAGCCGTGTCTGTACCATCACTAATGGTGTAGTCCATAAAGTCATAGCGAGAGGGGCGTGTCCAGTCTTCACCTATAACAAATACTCCACTACTGATCTCAGTTACACCGCTAACCGGGGTTGTATTAGAGGTGACAGTTAGCGTATCACCAACATTGGCGTCGGTATCGTTGTCCAGAACAGCAACCGGATCTGCTGACACACCGACTACAATGTGGACAACATCATCATTTGCGACAGGGGCGATGTTGTTCGACACAGGAGGGATTAATACAAACTGGTGCGAGAGTGGATAGGTCGAGGTACTGCCGGAGCCCAGTATTTCTCCATAGATGTCCTGGGTGGCGATGTTGAGCTCGACGGTGTAGTTATCGACATCGGCAATCAACATGGCTGGCACATCAACCACACTGCTCTTGCCTATCAGGTGCAGAGTATTTCCTATCCACACCGGGACATACTCAACACTCACACTATCGGTGGTATTGGTCAAGGTCAGGTACTGTTCCACGGACTGGGTATCCATGGGTTTACTGAATGTAATGCTGATGGACGCCGTTTCAGAGGCAGACGAAGGAATGGTATAGGCCAACACCTCAGGTGCTGAAGTTGGATCCACACTGTTGGTGGCGTGTAGTAACTGATAGTCTTTTACCTTGGATGCCGCTGCAACCGCAGAGTCCACGGATTTTACGGTCAGGTAGGTGGCTTCTGCTTCACCGGCGACGAGACGGGGTATGTCGATCTCGCCCAGGACCACCTGGCCATAACGGTCCAGGCCAGAGAATACAATGATATCTTCACTGACAGACCAGTTAAAGATGTCGTAGTAGTTGCGGCCACTGCCTATCTCACTGTTGGTGGCAGACAACAATTCACGGGTTGTTTCCACGCCATCCAGATCCTCAACGCGTATGCTATCGACGGGACCATAGTTGATATCATTTCTTGTGGTTACATGAAAGATAAAGTTACGACGTACATAGTAGTCATCGCTAACAGTGCCGGCGGTACCCAGTGTTGCAATCACACCGGATTTTGCAGGCAATACCTGATGGATATTTTGCCCCGCACGCATAAAGATCTTCCCATCTGCGTGAAGGCTGGTGCCACTGCTGGGATAGCTACTAACATCTATATAGGCCCGTTCTACCCCACCGGTGCTGAGAGGTCTTACCATATTGAAATCATCATAGATGACCGTATTACCGCCGTCCGTAGAGTAACTGCTGATGGTCCCATCTTTTATGGTCACTCCAGCACCGGTGGTGAGTACCCTGAGGATCTCACTACCGGTATCTATGTTCAGACCATGATAGGCAACCTCACCGGTCTGTAGCACGAGGAAGCTTTGTACATTTTCACTATCAGGTGTGATGTCCGCCAGGGCTCCACTGGTATCGATCTTATAGAGGCGGTGTGCATAGGTGGCGGTACCATTGGAGTAGGAAATGGTACAGCTGCTGTTGTCTGTGTTACAGCTACGGCTAAATTCCTGACCGAGGAAGTACATATTTCCGTTCAGATCGAACTGAATCGGTTTTGCCGATGGATCATTGACCTTGTCCCAGCTTGTGTCACGGGGAAGTGCACGCACTCCCTCTACCACACAGCTGACTGCATCGTTGCTTAAGCTGATTTTATAGATGGCACAATTGCTGAATGCCGGCACCTCATTGTCAGCCGGATCCATCGCGATATAAAGGTTGGCTTTGTTTTTATCTGTAGTGGTGTAGAGCACGGTGTAGTCTTTATCGGACTCCATTGCGTTGAAGGTATTGCCCGTTGCATCCAGGGCGAGCAGGTTTCCTGTACCACCGCTATGACTGCTACGGGGTTGCTTAAGATTAGACGATACAGTAGGTGATGCGATTGTTGTATTGGCGTCCATGGTTATAACCGTCGATGCACTCGAGACGACACCGGTGAGGGTAACTTGCGTACCTATTACTGAGGGATCGGGGTCTCCTCCCCCACACGCAGATAGTCCCATAACAATAAAACAGATAAGGGTAGATTGGCTACGCATCCCGTGTGACTCCTTATTAATATTCATAGGCTACCGCACTGATATCGTGAAGATATCTAATCTCGAAACTATGCGTAATAAAACGATAATTTTTTATAATGTGATATTTGGCCTGTGTATCATGATTTATAAAAAAACATTTATTTTTCAGTGTATTACGAACTCATGAGGTTCGAGTATGCTCTTTGGTGTTTGTTATGCCTTCATCATTATGTCTATTCAACAAATCCAATGAAAATATAATGGTTATATCAACTCAACACCAGACCTCGTATATGGTATTCGAGCGGATCAATTTACTCATTTACCTATATCGGCATAAAATGTAAGGATATTTATCCCCAGTGGGGGTTATATGGCCCCGCGAGAGGGCCGCCGTATTCAGATTGAGACATGCATCACAGTTGAAACCAAAGTTATAGAACCATGATCAGGAAAAGAGATGAATGGGTATTTTCACGGTGGGGTAGTATGGAATGAGATTGGCTGTGTATGCTATGTAGAGAA
>Ga0224506_10002033_pt1 | contig 14060 bp, 8 predicted proteins | sample SF_Jan12_sed_USG_2_FD_169108 | JGI IMG/M metagenome (GOLD analysis project Ga0224506, IMG submission 169108) | Sediment microbial communities from San Francisco Bay, California, United States - SF_Jan12_sed_USGS_8_1 | ecosystem: Environmental > Aquatic > Marine > Sediment | place: USA... | reverse complement strand
TGTCGAAGCCTATGAGGAAGTCGCTCGTCGACTGGGTGTAAGCCTGAGTTAAGCTTAGCGCGGAAAATTTTAAGCACTTTATTTATCAGGTAAAATAACCCTGAATTGGTCAGGTGTTAAGCCTGATACCATTCTTATTAAAGTATATATATTAGCTGTCGCTATTTATTGCTGGAACACAAGATTCCGGCATGTCAGGTTGACACATGAATATATTGCGCAAACTCAACATTTTAAAGTTTTTTTCCCGATTGAAAGTCAGCCATAAAGTCTGGCTCAGTACGGGTACCTTGTTGGTGGTATTGACCGTTGTGTCGCTGTCGGCGATTACCAGTTTACAAATTGCCCAGTCCCGCTTCTCCAGCGTGGTCGAAGAGAACCAGCCACTGGCGCTGGCCTCGCTGGAATTATCTGAAAATCTGAATAAGGCCAATGCTGCATTGGGTTTTTATCTATTGGGCCAAAATGAAGAGGACAAGAAGCATTTTGCATCAGCCCTGAGCCATATTGATGACTTGTTAACGAACCTGAAATCCATGGACATAGTCACGGCTGATGACAGAACCAACAGTCTGGTATTGGCGATAAGCCAGGATATTGAAAAATATAAATCATACCGGGTTCAAATGCTGGAACTGGCTACGGACTTTGCCAAGAACCAACCGGGGATCAGTATCTCAGCCGCCAATATGAATCCCCTGGCGCTGAGTATTCAGCAAAACCTTGCAGCATTGATTTCACTGGAAGCTGATGAAAAGGCGAGTACTAAACGGCGTAAGCTGTTATTTGATTTTACCAAATTACGCCAGAACTGGATGAATTTGATCATTGCGAACCGTGCCTATATGGCATTTCGGGCCGATTCCCAAATGGGCAATATAAAACTCTATCGGGAAGGGTTTGAAGTACAATTAAAAAAAATCGAAAAAAAGTCCGCCTTGCTTAACTTTGAACAGGCCGATGCTCTGGATCAGATTAAAACGCTACGCCAGGAATGGTATACCTTTTTGGAAGGAATGCTTGAAGTCCATGGCAGTGAAAAGTGGCGTACAGATTCATACCTGATACGCACAGAAATTGGACCCCTGGTACAAGGTATTGGAGACAAGATCAATGCCCTGGTTAAGCAGCAAAAAGACCTGACGGTTGAGACCAGCCAGGCGGTATTGTCGCAGGTAAGTAGTACGCGCAATATGCTGATCACACTGCTGGTTATTGGCACTGTGCTGGGGGTACTGGCTGCCGGATTTATGAGTATGATGATCACCGTACCCCTGAATGAAACCGTTTCGGCGCTTGAGGACATTGCCGAAGGTGAAGGCGATCTGACCCGTCGTCTCAAGGTTCGTGGTAAGGATGAAATCGCCTTGCTCGCCAATGGCTTTAACAAGTTTGTTGAAAAAATACATAAAGCCATGACACAGGTCGCCGGGGCAACCAGTCAACTGGCGGCGGCGGCAGAAGAAATGTCGATGATCACGGATGACACCAGCAAAGGGGTGCTCAAGCAAAAATCACAAACCGAGATGGTAGCCACTGCCATGACTGAAATGGCCAGCACGGCACAGGAGATGGCACGCAATGCCGAAAGTGCAGCAGCCAGCACCAGTGCCGCTGATAATCATGCGATTGAAGGAAAAAATATCGTCACTAATACCATGCAAGCGATACATCAGCTGGCTTCGGAAGTGGATAGAGTTACCGGGACTATCGAAAACCTTGCCAGTCAAGGAGAAAAAATCAGTACGATTGCCGAAGTGATTCGTGATATCGCGGAACAAACCAACCTGCTGGCCCTGAATGCCGCTATTGAAGCAGCACGAGCAGGAGAACAAGGCCGAGGTTTTGCCGTCGTGGCGGATGAGGTTCGCAACCTCGCAAGTCGAACCCAACAATCCACCCAGGAAATTGAAGTCATGATCGAACAGCTGCAATCGGGTACACGTGATGCAGCAGCGGCCATGGAAGAAGGCCGTATCCGGGCACATGCCAGTGTTGAACAGGCGACCCTTGCCGAGGGTGCTCTGAATGAGATTACTGCAGCGGTAAATGAGGTAATGGCCATGAATACACAGATTGCCGAAGCGGCTTTACAGCAGGGTAAGGTTTCAGAAGAAATCAGTCAGAATATCAATACCATTACCGATGTGGCTGATACCACCAATGAAGGCACGGCACAACTGGCAAAGGCCAGCATTGATATGGCCCATCTGGCCTCGGATTTACAGGAACTGATAAATCAGTTTAAAGTTTAGGCCTCTGTTTAATTCAAATCGTGATTTTTCCCTCAAAAGCGCATTTTTGTGCAATTTTGCGCTAGCTCTCGATCCGTTTTCGTATAAAATCCACTCCTGTTTACAATAAACTGTTGGGACTCGCCCGGCAGTATGCTAATTTATAAAAAATTCTGACGGATGTTATGAGTTCCAAAAGTTATACAGCAGAATCCATTGAAGTCCTGAAAGGCCTGGAGCCGGTGCGCAAACGCCCCGGCATGTATACCCAGACCGAGCGTCCCAACCACCTTGCCCAGGAAGTGATCGATAATAGTGTTGATGAGGCTATTGCCGGTCATGCCAGCAAAATTGACATTATCCTGTTTAAAGACGGCTCATTGCAGGTCAGTGATGATGGTCGCGGCATGCCCGTGGATAAACATCCCGGTGAAAAGATAACCGGGGTTGAGGTGATCCTGACCCGCCTGCATGCGGGGGGTAAGTTTTCCAACAAGAACTACCAGTTTTCCGGTGGCCTGCACGGGGTAGGTATATCGGTTGTTAACGCCCTGTCCAAGCATCTGGAAGTCTGGATTAAGCGTAATGGCAAGGAATACAACATGGCCTTTGCCAATGGCAAGGCTGTATCAAAACTGGAAGTGGTCGGTGAGGTTGGAAAACGCAATACCGGTACCAGTCTGCGATTCTGGCCAGATAAAAAATATTTTGATTCAGTAAAATTTTCGGTGTCACGTCTGAAGCACGTATTGCGTGCCAAGGCAGTATTGTGCCCCGGCCTGACGGTGACTTTTGAAGATGAAGCGAGTGGTGAAAAAGAACAATGGTTTTACCAGGATGGTCTGAAAGACTATTTACTGGAAGCGCTGAGTGATGGTGAGTTATTACCGCCAGACACTTTTATTGGCAGCACAAGTGGCAATGAAGAAGCTGTGGACTGGGCTCTTGCCTGGGTGCTGGACAGTGGTGAATCGATTACTGAAAGTTATGTCAACCTGATCCCAACCGTACAGGGCGGTACTCATGTGAATGGCTTGCGTACCGGTTTAACAGAAGCAGTGCGAGAGTTTTGCGAGTTTCGTAACCTTGTGCCGCGTGGTGTCAAAATAACTCCGGATGACGTATGGGACAAGGTTAATTATGTCCTGTCGGTAAAACTGGCTGATCCACAATTTAGTGGCCAGACCAAGGAGCGCCTGTCATCCCGTGAATCCACGGCCTTTGTTTCCGGTGTCATCAAAGACGCCTTCGGTCTCTGGTTAAACCAGCACATCGAGGCCGGTGAACGTATTGCCGAACTGGTTATCAGCAACGCACAAAGCCGCCTCAAGGCGGGTAAAAAAATTATACGTAAAAAAATTACCCAGGGGCCGGCCTTGCCCGGTAAACTGGCGGATTGCTCTTCTCAGGATCTGGATCAAACGGAATTATTTTTGGTGGAAGGTGATTCGGCAGGTGGTTCTGCCAAGCAGGCGAGGGATCGGGTATTCCAGGCCATCATGCCCTTGCGCGGCAAAATACTGAATACCTGGGAAGTGGAGTCAAGTCAGGTATTGGCTTCACAGGAAGTACATGATATCTCCGTTGCCATCGGTGTCGATCCCGGCAGTGATAATGTTAAAAACCTGCGCTATGGCAAAGTCATTATCCTTGCCGACGCCGATTCCGATGGCTTGCATATTGCGACCCTGCTGTCGGCGCTGTTCCTGCGCCATTACTGGCCTTTGGTGATGGCGGGGCACATCTATGTTGCTATGCCCCCCCTGTTCCGTATTGATGTCGGTAAAGAAGTGTTTTATGCACAGGATGAAGCGGAACAACAGGGGATCCTCGATCGGATTGCAGCAGAAAAAATCAAAGGCAAGATAGCGGTTACCCGCTTTAAAGGTTTGGGTGAAATGAATCCCTTGCAATTACGTGAAACCACCATGGACCCGGATACAAGACGACTGGCACGACTGACGATCAAGCCGGGAGATGGTACCCAGCAGTTAATGGATATGCTGTTAGCCAAGAAACGTTCTGCTGATCGGCGTTCATGGCTGGAGCAACACGGCGACCTGGCAGAAATTTAACAGAAGTAATAAAGAGTTATGGCCAAGAAAACCCCACAGATTGTTACTGAAGATAATATCGAACGCTTACCGTTAAAGACCTTTACCGAGAAAGCCTATCTCGATTATTCCATGTATGTGATCCTTGACCGGGCCTTGCCACATATCGGCGATGGCCTGAAGCCTGTACAACGGCGAATTGTCTATGCCATGTCCGAGTTGGGCCTGAAGGTCGGCTCTAAATTTAAAAAATCTGCCCGTACCGTCGGTGACGTATTGGGTAAATTCCATCCCCATGGTGATAGCGCCTGTTATGAAGCCATGGTATTAATGGCCCAGCCATTCTCATATCGTTACCCCTTACTGGAAGGCCAGGGCAACTGGGGTTCACCGGACGATCCAAAGTCATTCGCAGCCATGCGTTATACCGAGTCACGTTTGTCCGCCGTGGCTGATCTTCTGCTGTCAGAACTGGGACAGGGTACGGTTGAATGGCAGCCTAATTTCGATGGTAGTTTGCGAGAGCCGGTGTTACTACCCGCCCGTGTGCCACATGTTTTGTTAAATGGTACAACGGGTATCGCGGTTGGTATGGCAACAGATATTCCACCACATAATCTTGGTGAGGTCTGTAAGGCGGCGATTCATTTACTCGATAATCCAAAGGCCAAAATCAGCGATTTGTGCAAATTTATCAAAGGACCTGATTACCCAACCGACGGAGAAATTATTACCCCCAGGGCCGATATTAAAAAGATGTACAATACCGGCCATGGCAGTATCCGTATGCGGAGTCGCTATGAAGGAGAGAATGGCGACATTATTATCACCGCATTGCCTCATCAAACCTCGCCGGCAAAGATCCTGGAACAGATTGCGGCACAAATGCAGGCCAAAAAGCTGCCCATGGTGGTTGATCTGCGCGATGAGTCGGATCATGAAAATCCAACACGTCTGGTTATTGTGCCAAAATCAAACAGGATAAATATCGATGAACTAATGACGCACCTGTTTGCGACAACCGATCTGGAACGCACTTACCGCGTGAACATGAATGTCATTGGTCTGGATGGTCGACCGGGTGTTCGTAATCTGCTGGAGATGCTGAGTGAATGGTTGACCTATCGCACTGACACCGTTCGACGCAGGCTTGAGTTCAGACTGGAGAAGGTCAGTAAACGCCTGCATATCCTCGAAGGCCTGTTGAAGGCATTTCTGAATATAGATGAAGTAATTCAGATCATTCGTAGCAACGACAAGCCGAAACCTGTGCTCATGCAACGCTTTAAACTTTCTGATGAGCAGGCCGAAGCGATTCTGGAATTAAAGCTGCGTCACCTGGCCAAGCTGGAAGAAATGACCATCAAGGGTGAGAAGAAGGAGCTGGCGGAAGAAAGGGATATTTTGGAAAAGACGCTGGCGTCAAAACAGCGCATGAAGACACTCATCAAGAAAGAGTTGCAGGAGATTATCGACAATTTCGCAGATAAACGTCGCTCGCCGATAGTCGCTCGTGATGCGGCACAGGCCATGGATGAAACTGCTTTAATCAGTTCTGATCCGATTACTGTCGTTTTATCTGACAAGGGCTGGGTGCGGTCAGCAAAAGGGCATGAGGTTGATCCCCTGTCACTGAGTTACAAGAGTGGTGATACATATCTTGACAGCAAACTCGGCAAGTCAAATCAACTGGCGATATTTATCGATTCCACCGGGCGTTGCTATTCCCTGCCTGCGCATACCCTGCCATCGGCCAGGGGACAGGGCGAACCTCTTACCGGCCGCTTGAGTCCGCCGGATGGGGCGACATTTCGTGGCGCCCTGATCGGTGAAGCGGAACAGCTTTGCCTGCTGTCGACAGATCATGGCTATGGCTTCGTTGCAAAACTGCAAGATCTGGTGACACGCAACAAGAAGGGCAAGGGCATATTGAAGGTCCCGGCCGGTGCTAACGTTTTGCCGCCGGTGATGGTGACTGATATGGAAACTCACTGGGTGGCAGCGGCTACAAATGAAGGGCGCTTATTGATACACCATATCGAAGAATTGCCCTTATTGCCCCGTGGTAAGGGAGTAAAGATTATTAACATACCTTCAGCAAAACTCAAGAATCGTGAGGAGTTCGTTACGGCCATTACTGTAATCAATGAAGATGACAGTATTATCATCCACTCCGGTAAACGTCATAAGATCCTGAAACCGGATGACATGGAACATTACGAAGGTGAGCGTGCACAACGTGGTCATAAATTACCGCAGGGTTTTCGTAGTGTTGAGCGTATGATGCCGGAAGAGTGAGCATTGTTATTTAGTCGGCGGGATAATGATATCCTGATTACTGCCAATCCTGTGCAGTTTACGTAATACTTTTTCCGCCCGATCGATCAGGGTTTGCAGGCGTACATTATCGGGCGATAGAGGCTTTAATGACTTCCACAATAAGTAAGCTTCCTGTACCTTGCCGGCGCTGTACAGCTTGCGGCCTTCCAATATGGTTTTATCAAGATAGTCTTCAGTTTGTTCGTCAAGTTCATCCTTAAAACCAAGTATCCTGCCATTTTTTTTGTCCTGTTCTGGCAAGGTGTTTATGATACTGTGCGCAGAATTAAAATCACCTCGGGCGAGTGCCATTTTTGCCGAGCGCAGGGTTTGCTTGCCATGTTTGCTCAGGTTTCGTGAGCGGGTTTCAATTTCCTGCTCAAGATTTCTGGACACTTCAAGAATTTGTTGTTGAAAATGGGGAGATGGATTCAGTTGCTTGGCAATGTTCAGGCATTGCCTGCCAACATCCAGCTCGTTATTTGCGATAGATTCGGTTACACATTCGATTAAGGTTTTACTGGTCGAATCTATGTCCAGTTTATGATCCTGTAGAAGCCAGCGAGCTGAATGGTTCCTGGGAATGACCCGTGTTATTTCATTGCGAATTTCAGTATCACTAAGTAACCATTTTGTCTTGTTTGCCAGAAGCTTAAGCTTTAATTGTTTCAGATAGGCAGCACGTAGTCTGAGAAATTCTGCTTCGGCCTTTTGGATTGGTCGACTATCGGGCAATTTATTCAGACCGTGCTCGAATACTTGATGGGCCTGGTGCCAGTTCTTTTCCTTTAAATGTTTTTTACCCTGGGCGAGAATATTCTTTTCAAATGTATTTGCCAGGGCAATAATTTTTTCCTTCTGAATCATTAATTGTTTATAGTTTTTATTGGTTTTTTGTATGTAGTACAGGGTATCAAGGGCCTTGCCGTAGTCCTGGTTATCAATCCAGATGTTAATTTGCTGTGGCAGATTTTCATCCAATGAATGGATAAAGGCGCAACCTGATAGCAGCAAGGAAAGCGATATGATCTTGCAAAAACGAATCAGGAGCATGCAACTATTTTATGGGATATGATCTCGGAAAGGTGAGCATCAATTGTCTGGCTATAATCATGTTTGACATCAGTAACAATATAGGTTGTTACTGGATTACTGATTCCGCGTAATTGAATCGATTTATGGCGATGAGCATGGATATGCCATTGCACATCCGGATCCTTGACCAGCGTTTCTGCTATAACTATCTGTCCCTTTTTGGCTACAGTGTGCAGGCGTGATGCCAGATTGACAGCATCACCTACAACAGTATATTGCATGCGTTCATTTGAACCCATATTACCTGCCAGCATTGAGCCGCTATTGATGCCTATGCGGAAATGGATTGGCACCTGGCCATCGATGATTCTTTCCTTGTTCAGCACTTCTACCAGGCGTTGAATCATGACTGCACAGGTAATGGCATTGAGTTTATGGTCCTTGTCCTCTTCAGGGGCGCCAAACACCAGCATGGCACAGTCACCCATAAACTTGTCGATTGTGCCGTGATACAGCCGGGTAATCATTGAGATATAGGAGAAATACTCATTTAACAGCTTGGCCACCTCGGAGGGAGGCAGTTTTTCAGCAATCGAGGTAAAACCCACAATATCTGCAAACACGGCAGTTGCGTTAACATGTTTGCCACCAAGTTGGACGTGATCAAGATTTTGCATGATCTGTTTTGCCACCTTGGGTGAAACAAAACGTGAAAAGGCATTTTCAACCTGGGATTTTTCCAGCAGACCACTGGCCATGGTATTAAATGCACCCATCAGATATCCGATTTCATCATTTCTTTTTTCATTAATACGGAAATCATAATTGCCCGAGTGGATCGCCTTGCTGGCATCCATCAGATCATTGATCGGTCGTGTCAGGCGTTTTCCCAGATAATAAGCGAGGATAATTCCCAGGCTGATCATAAGCAGGGTAACCGCTAAAATAGCCTTGCTGGTTTGTAGTATAGAATAATGCAGGGTAGCCTTGCTAAAGGTCACCAGGGCGTGACCGATGATCAGCTTCTGGAAGGTTACGGGAACCATAAACGAAATTACATCCAGACGTTTGCCCTGTTCATCATTGCTAACCCATTCGATGGAATAATCGGATGCGCCAAGTTGTTGTGCGGATCGATAGAGTGAAAGAATATCATTCGATGGCACCATTCCTGAGTTGGCGATAAGCTTGCCACCCTCGTTGTAGATTACCGCGCCCAGCGTATTCTGGTTGGTGGTAAGGCTGCCGATCAGAACCATTAAACTCAGACTGTCATCTGAAAGAATGAGTTCTTTTGATGATTCCGCCAACTGGTTGACAACGGTTTTACCAAAATCATCGATTTGCGTGCGTAACATTTCGGTTTGGTTATTGGTGATAACCATGCCAAGCAGGGCCATGCTGGTGGCAATCAACAAAGTCAGAATAAGCGCCAGCTTGTGGGCGATGGTGAATTGCCCGGGCAAGTTAGAACGCAGACGGGTATACGCACCGTACAGAGCCTGGCGGGTCTTCAGCATACTGAATTTTTCTGTTAGCCTGTTTTTTTCCATTTTGAATTGCAAGCGTTATTGCTGGTAGACACCGTAAGCCCGCCCGATGGTCGGAATAATAACATGTAATATGGGTATTATTAAATTTAGCCACGGCAGTCAGGGTATTCTGATAGCGTACTATGGCAATGCTGCCATTTGTTTACCGCCTCAATTTTAGCAATTATTGTCGCTTTTGATAGTGAATTTGCTGAAAGTTTAGCCAGCCAGGTAGTGAAGTTTGCGCTATATCGCACTTTCGCATGGTTTGAGCAAAACAAATGCACGGTATCCCGTTATTTGCCGGTTTTTCAGCTTGGCATTCGGACTAAAATAACCCATATTATTTAGAATTAATCTTATCGGCTGGTTAATTGTGGTTATTGCATGCCCTGCACTGAATAGATGGCCTTAGTCAATATGAAAACTATCAATTTTATTACACCCTTGTTGTGGTTTTTGTTGACCAATGCCGGTGTCTGTCTGTTGCTCAGCATCAATTTGTCTCTGTTTGGGCTGGACGCGGCATTGTTGCGGGAGGGGATTGGCTTGCGTGATATATGGCTTGGTGTGTTATTGCTGAGCAGTCTCGCTGCAGCCGGCCTGATTTTGGGGTCAAGGCTGATTATCCACTATTACCTGGGAGCCAGGATGGTGCACGAACCCACGGATACCAAGCTGCAGCAGCTGAAAATAATCATTGCGCAGCAGGCACGAGTGGCAAAAATCAGAGCCCCCGCCCTGGCCGTGTATGAATCACCGGAGATGAATGCTTTTGCGGTGGGTAGTGGCCGCTGGGATTCTGTATTGGTGGTTAGCCAGTCCTTGCTGGACGGCCTGACACTGGATGAGTTATCTGCTGTTGTTGGTCATGAAATGACGCATATTACCAATGGTGACATGCTGACCCTGTCGTTTATGCAGGCGGTGGTCAATATATGTGTGTATTTTCCAGCCTATTTACTGGGCAGCGGGCTGGACAGGCTGTTTTTCCGTCATCGTCATTTCAGGCCAATCTATAAGTCGATCCGTCTTTTTCTGCAGTTAAGCCTGGGGGGAATCGCCAGCCTGATAGTCATGTGGTTCAGCCGGCAGCGTGAATTTAGGGCCGATGCAGGCGGTGCACAACTGGCAGGGTATGCGGAGATGATGGCGGCATTGCGCAGCCTGCAAGCCGGCAGACACGATGAGGTGGCTATGCACCCGTTTTGGTCCTTTGGTTTAAATGCCTATATGCCGGATTCCGGCCTGTGGCGCCTGTTCACATCCCATCCCTCCCTGGCAGAAAGAATCAAGGCCCTGTACCAGAGCGGATAGTGGGTTTGTTTTGCCGGGTACGTTAGAATACTGCCTTTATTGCTGGAGGTAGTATAGAAATGACCCTGATTCGCCCCTTTGCCGGTTTACGTCCCACACCTGAGCACGCCAAAGACGTTGTTGCGCCACCCTATGATGTGTTGAATACCGAAGAGGCTCGTGCCCGGGCGAATGGACGGCCGTACAGCTTTTTACATATCTCCAAACCCGAAATTGATCTGGCGGCGGGGACGGACCCTTTTAGCGCCGAAGTCTATGCAAAGGGGGCAGAGAATCTGCAACAACAACTCGCACAAGGAATTTTGCGTCAGGACTCGCAGGCCTGTTATTACCTTTATCGACTGATTATGGGTAATCATACCCAGACCGGTTTGGTGGCGGTTGCTTCGGTACCTGATTATGACAGCAACCGAATTCGTAAACATGAATTTACCCGACCGGACAAGGAAGATGACCGTGTTCGGCAAATTGATGCCCTTAATGCACAAACCGGCCCGGTCTTTCTAACCTATCGCCATAATGATCGTGTCGATGAAATGGTTGAGAAAGTCTGCAGCGGTACACCTGAGTATGACCTGACGGCAGATGACGGGGTGCAGCATACATTGTGGGTGATCTCCGATCCGCGCCTGATCGATGAACTGACACAGGTTTTTGATGCTATGGACTGTCTGTATATTGCCGATGGTCATCATCGCTCAGCTGCTGCGTCGCGTGTCGCGGCCATGCGCGCCGGGAAAAACCCTTCCCATAGCGGCGACGAATCCTATAATTATTTTCTGACAGTGATTTTTCCCGATAATCAAATGAAAATCCTGGATTACAACCGTGTCATCAGGGATTTGAACGGGCTGGATAAAACAGCCTTCCTGCAGGCGGTGGAGGGCAGTTTTGCGATTGAGCAGCATTCCGCTGCTGTCAAGCCTGCCGGGGCAGGCGAGTTTGGTATGTACCTGGATGGCCAGTGGTACAAACTGAATATAAAAGATGAGTTAATACCAAAGGATGACCCCGTCAAAAGGCTGGATGTCAGCTTGTTACAGGACAACCTGATCGAACGGGTACTTGGAATTGCCGACCCGCGTCGTGACAAGCGTATTGACTTTGTCGGTGGTATCCGTGGCTTGCAGGAACTGGAAAAACGGGTCGATAGCGGTGAAATGGCCGTGGCCTTTTCATTGTTTGCGACAGGTCTTGAAGATTTAATGTCAGTAGCCGATGCGAATGAGGTGATGCCACCCAAATCGACCTGGTTTGAACCCAAGCTGGCAGATGGACTGGTCTCGCACGTACTGGATTAACTAAATCTTCCCTGTGATTTGAATAACGAAGGGCACATTAGGCCAATAGCTTAATGTGCTTCTTCGAAATCGTAATTCAATTCTGCCCCTGGCTGTTGCAGGAAATGGCCCTGGATAAAGTTCACACTGCATTGCCATAATACTGCCAGACTGTTGGCGTCTTCGACAAAGGCGGCAATGGTCTGGATATTTCTGGAACTGGCTTCTTCGGCGATGGACTTGACCCTTTCCTGGTGTTCGATACTTTGTGGCAGGTTCAGAATGAGTTCCATGTGCACCTTGATGTAATTTACTGCCAGGTGTTTGAGTGACTGGAAGGTATTTTGTTCAATACCAAAATTTTCCAGTGATGTTCGGCAGTTTAATTCTTTTAGACCAGCATTGATCTGTTTGGCCTGTTTTAAATAGTTCAGGGCCGTATCTTCACTGATTTCAAAAACCAGATTGTCCGGGTTAATCTTGCTGGCCTGAAGACGTTCACGAAACCAGCCAAGGAAATCCTCATCAGTTAGCGAACCCGCGGAAAGTTTGACAAAGAAACGGGTTTGTACACCTTCCTGTTGTTTGCGGGTCAGCAACATCAGGGTGTTCATGATGACCCAGCGATCTATGAAATGCATCATATTCATTTGTTCGGCAGCAGGGATAAATTCAGCAGGTGGGATTTCCTGCTGTTCTTCATCCAGCATTCGAACCAGTACTTCATAATGTGCACCGGGTTCACCGTGCAGGCTTACGATTGGTTGAAAGGCCAGTTTGAACTGGTTTTTTTGCAGGGCATGTTTTATTTTTTGCCCCCAGTGCGATAGCTGTTCATGTTCGGCCATTTCTTCTATGGCCGGGTTGTATAGATGGCTACGATTGCCACCGTCATGATGCGCCTGTTGGCAGCCTTTTTCTGCGCGTTTGATACATTCTTCGGCATGCGTGGAGGTTTCATTAATCTGACCGATACCGATACTGGCCGTTGTAGTAATGGACTGTTCACCAAGATCACAGATATGTTCGTGAATAAGTTTGCATAATGAATTGGCGATATTGCCTGCCTTGCGTGTATCAACATTATCCACGAGTAATACAAAGACCGGACCGGCATAGCGTGCGAGGATACCCAGTTCACTGATGCGTGTTTTAAGCATGGCGGCTACTTCGGTGAGTAACATATCGGCAGTTGAAATGCCATCCGACTCTTTTATTTCGTCATATTTATCCAGCATAATAAAGAACAGGGCGCCATGCGTTTTACCCTCAATCGCCCGGGCGATGATCATATCAAGCTGTTCAGTAAGAAAATTTCTGTTATACAGGCCTGTCAACAGGTCCTGTTGACTCATGGCACTTAATTTTTGTTCCAGTTCCTTGCTCAGGGTCTGATCGCGAATAATGATCTGTGTGCAGGATTCACCTTCCATGCTGGCAGGAGAGAATTCCATGGTGATTTTGAACTGTTTTCCATGGACATGTTGTCCATGCAGATCAAGGGAACTATTGGTTGATTTGCCGCGGGCATAGCTGCGTAAAAAATCTTTTAGTGTAGAGTGGTCATGGCTTCCAACCATATCCATGATGGGAAGTCCCTGAATGTCCTCGAGTTCTTCATAGCCAAACATTCGCAGGTAGGCAAGATTGGCATAAATATGCATGCCGTCATGCACATAGGCGATTGCATCGCGTGAGCTGTCTATCAGGGAACGGGCACGCTTTTCAGTTTCGTGCAACATTTGTTCGCACTTACGTTGATTGCGACGATCCTTGAGAGAGGTAATTTCACGTTTAATGATGTGTTTCAGGCGTTCTGTTTGATCTTCCTGTACGGTATCGCGTGCACCAGCCAGCAGAATATCGTTGACTTTGTTTTCGACGGTCCCGGCCGGGATAACGATGATTAGGGGAATATCTCTGCCTGACTGATTGATAACATCCATTGCCTGCCGTGATGAAAAGCCCGGGATATTGAGTTTGGAGAGGACGATATCAATGGGATTTTCATCCAGTGCGGCCAGCATGTCTTGTTCATCTTCGATACGGATATCCCGCACAATATGCCCAGCTTTACGCAATATATTGATATAGGCTTCAGCCTCTTCAGAAGACTCAAAGATTGTTAATAGTCTTAATAAATTATCGCTATCCATGTCAGATACGTTGAACTGGTCAGTTTCAGCTTATTGCCTGTTAGGTGATTATTATAATCTATTCGATGACAGGAATTATATGAATGCTTGTTTTATTTACCTGTGCAGGGTAATCAATACCGTCAGGATCAGA
>Ga0224506_10002032_pt1 | contig 14060 bp, 12 predicted proteins | sample SF_Jan12_sed_USG_2_FD_169108 | JGI IMG/M metagenome (GOLD analysis project Ga0224506, IMG submission 169108) | Sediment microbial communities from San Francisco Bay, California, United States - SF_Jan12_sed_USGS_8_1 | ecosystem: Environmental > Aquatic > Marine > Sediment | place: USA... | reverse complement strand
CTAGCGTAATAACATGTAATTTCCTTATGAATATTGGGTTCTTTTTTTTCCAGCTTTCTATAGACTAAGAATAATAGTTTTAATACCAGTAAATTGGTGCATAATTTGTGCGCTCTTAACATTATCTAGATCGCTGGCTAGAGACTCGGATAACAGGGTTGGTCAGTGATTTACGTTTGTAAACTACTCGGCTGCGCATATTTGAGCCTAACCCATATACAAAACCCTCATCAGTTAATGGTCTTACTGAGTAAAAGATGGCTAATAATGCACAAGGGTATCTAACAAGAGAATCTGATTTTTGTGAAAAAAGACGTAAACTATACAAATCGCTTTAATCAGGGTATCTGGATAAAAGAACGTCGAGATGATATTCAATATTATTATCATAGTCGCCAGCTAGTTTGCCAAAAAATACCTGAAGCGCCAATCTGGAGTGCAATGCCTTTAACCTCTATCTGGTTGGTCAAGGCTGTGGGTACGCCGGGGTTTCACGGTTGGTTCGTCATTGCCGGCGATCATCCTACCGATATTACCGGAATGGGAGGGCTCAGCGGAGCTCAAGATGTTCTTTATTATTTTGCAAAAAAGTGGAAACGTGCCGCAGAGCATTTAATTGCAGGCGAATCAGTGTCTGACTTTCGAATTAATAACATTGAAGACCGTCCACGCTTTGGTCAGGTTATAAAAGAACGAGCCTTTCAACTAGAACATATAGCGGATAATTTTGAATAGGCTAAAACAGTAATTCATATCTTGTACTACGTCCGCCCGCAGCCCTGCGTTTTAAACAACCCTTGGATACCAAAGCCGTTAAATGTCGCGTTGCTGTTGCCTTGCTGACTTTGGCAATGTGCATGTACTGTGAAGCACTAATACCCCAACGATAGTCCTCTGATTTCGAACTTAACATAATGTCGAGTACAGACAATTGGTCTTTGTTTAGCTTGCTAGTATGATGTGTTAGCCAGAATTTCTCTCTACGATAGTGCCATTCAAGATTAGCAATGCCCTTTAACAAGGCTCTTTTATAGCTGCCTAAAAACCAGAGGATCCAGGGTGTAATATCCAAATTACTATTGAGTGTTGCTGTATAGGCTTCCTGTAAATTTGCATGCGGCTTGGATTCTTCCTCTTCATTCTCAAGTGCGGCTAACAAATTTATCAGCGGATTAAGGTTTAGATCACCCTGCGCAAGCGCTTGCTCTGACATAGAGAAAGCTACATAGACGGGAAATCCTTCAAATGGTTTTATTAATGAAAGCCACATAAATGATATTGATGCACGAATGATTGGATCGATAGCCACGCTGGTTCTTGTTTGATTAAACCATTGAATAAATATATTTAACTCTTGGTTCAATCGCTCTTTAGGCAATCCTGTTTTTGGCAACTCTATCGTTCTTAATTCTGGAGACAGTTCGCTTTTTTGCGCAGTTTCTGAGTCTTTTAACCACTTATACCATTGGATAATTTTAAACTTATTAAAATTTTCACTTGGGTCGCTAACCGAATTAAGTACGATCTGAGCCTGATTCATTACCCGGTTAGTGACCGGGAAACGCCTATTAACCTGGGGAGATTTATAACCAGTGCACTGTGCAACGGCGGCCTCGACCTCTATTCGAAAAGAATTATCGGTATTGGGATTAAATCGGTACATGACGTTTTGCACCTGACTCTCAAACACTATTCTTTTTAAATCGTGGTTAGGAAAAATGGAGGAAAACCCCTGGAGCTGCCCTTCAAGTCTATGGAGCTCTCTTAATATAGGCGGCATGATTTTACGTTGCCAGGTAAATCTTGGCCAATCTTCTAACTGCCAAATCTCGGGAGCATTGGTATCACTCATAGAATAGACTTCTCATACTAAAACGACTCATTAATTGAGGTAATACTAATTGTGATTCGACTAATAGACAATCATTCGTATCAATCTTTTATCAAACGTTTTCCAAAACTGGTTACCGGATCTACCTGATAACCTATTGTATTATAAAAACCGATGACATTCTGATTCGATGTTCTTACCTGAAGGTTTATCTTAGGGCAGCCAATGTCCAATAGCCGCTGTTCAATAGCATCCATTAATGCCTTGGCATAACCCCGTCGTTGGTGCTGTGGATGAACCGCCAGATAGTTTATCCAACCCCGATGTCCCTCATAACCCCCCATGACCGTGGATATAACCGTTTCGCCAATATGTCCAACAAGAAACAGTTCAGGGTCACGCCTCAGTTTTCGATCAATATCTTTATCCGGATCATTTGTCGGTGACACCAGCTGGCACTGATGCCATAGATCGATCACGGCAAGACGATTTTTTTCTTCAAATTCGCGTATATCCATTTAGCCTAACCTTTTAATTAGTCTGTCCACATTGACTGCATCATTGATCACTTAATGATGCGATTGTATAGGACAACGACCTATAGTCATGAGCGATGATTAAAAACCGCCAGGTTTTGATTCTAGACGTATCCTGGTTTGAAAGCACACCCTGTGTTAGCCCGTTCCATACAATCATCCCTGTCTCTAATTTTTCAATAACGGATTTAATTGCTGGTATGTATTCGGGATACACTGGTTTTCTTACGCAAGCCTGCAGTAAAGAAACCCATTGCCGTCCAGATTAAAATGAAACTCGCTAATCTGTCGATATTAAAGGGTTCATTAAATATATAGACTGCGGTTAGGAACTGCATACTAGGATTTATATACATCATAAAACCTACCACGGTCAGATCCAGCCTTTTAGCCGCTGACGCAAAGAGTATCAGGGGAATTGCTGTTATTAATCCCGATGCCATCAATAGCAGACTGACGTTGAGTTCCTGTCCAAATGCCAGGGTACCCTGATACCAAAAAAAGTATATTCCCGCAAAAGGCATGATCAACAAGGTTTCTATAGTTAGGCCGACCAACGAATCAACCGGTTTGTACTTTCTAACCAGTCCATAAAATCCGAATGACAACGCCAATACTAGTGATACCCATGGTACTCGACCCAATGCGATGAGTTCTTGATACACTCCTGTAGTCGCCAATAGCGCGGCGATAACTTGAAGCCGATTGATTTTTTCCTGAAAAAATATGCGTCCAAGAATCAGGCTCACCAGGGGTGTCATGAAATATCCCAAACTACTTTCTAATACTCTTTCGTTAGACACCGCCCATATAAATACCAGCCAGTTAATGGTAATTAATATAGCGGATAACAGTAACCATTTGAGTGCTTCGCCATTTTTTAATACAGTTAATAGCGCTTTGTTTTTCCTTACAAATTGGATAAATACAACCGTTACTAAAAAGGCCCATATAATCCGGTTCGCTAGAATCTCAATGGGGGGTACCTGGCTTAAATAGCTAAAATAAAGCGGAAATGCGCCCCAGATCAGATAGGCTAATAGTGCTAAAATAATGCCGTACATAGTGGTTTCATTATCCCGTGGTTAGGTGTTTACAATGGCGCTCGTTGTAGTGAACTAAAAACCACAGGGCGCTTGACGGCTTTCACTCTACAAAAGTGACAAACTCATCAAGTTCTATTCTACTGGTTCGGTAATTATTTACCGGCGCCGCCGTATCTTCGTACCCCAGGGCCAAACCACAAAGCAGAATTTTGTGATCTGGAATGCCAAGTGCCTTTTTGACCGTTTTAGGGTATTCCGCCAGGGCGGCTTGCGGACAGGTAGCCAGGCCTTGATCTACCGCGGCTAACATCAGCGATTGATAGAACATGCCGTAGTCGAAATATGAACCACTTTCAAGCGACTTATCTATGGTAAAAAACAACACCACGGGTGCATCAAAAGCTGAGTAATTTAGAGCCCATTGAACCTGCCGACGCTCCTTATCCTGTCTGGTAATATTTAATGCAGAATACATTGCCAAGCCACATTCTCGACGCCGGCTCTGATAGGGCTGATGCCACTCTTCTGGATAATAATGGTATTCCATGGCGGCGGGTTCACCCGACTCAAAGCAGGAAATGAGCTCTTTATCCAAAGCCTGTTTCTGTTGTCCCTGTAAAACGTAGACTTCCCAGGGCTGGGTATTGGTACCTGATGGTGCCCATTTTGCAATGTTTAGTATGTGTTTTATTAATTCTTTGTCTACGGCTTTATCCAGAAACTGGCGTACTGACTTTCGTGCTACTATGGCATCAGATACATTCATTTTTTTCCTCCCAGGTATACTCGATTCGTAATGGTGTCATTATTAAACTGAATGGCCTATTTTCGATTAGTGTATCAGTAAATTGGTAATTCAATTAGCAAGATTCCATTGTTATTACTTCTGTACTCACAGTTTGAGGTTATTAGTCAGCCAACGCCCTGTGCATCTTGAATACTGGGCAGATATCATCGACAGACTATTCACTGGGAAAACGAAAACCTAAGTAACACGCCGAAACAAATGCAAGTGCTTACTTACTTGAGGTTCTTTAATAAATGGATCGTAAGAGGCAGGGTCAACGGGTGTTTTTGGAATGATGAACTATAAAATTTTATTCTTCAGATAGGCATACAGCTCGTCATCAGGCTGACTGTATGCCTAAGCTTATTTGAACACGAATCCCTAGAAGTCGAGATTCTCAACCTTCAGTGCATTTTCTTCAATAAAGGCACGGCGCGGTTCAACATCATCACCCATTAGGGTTGTGAATATTTGGTCCGCAGCAATGGCATCTTCGATCTTTACTTGCAGCATACGACGCGATGCCGGATCCATTGTAGTTTCCCAAAGCTGATCGGGGTTCATTTCTCCCAAACCCTTATAGCGCTGAATTCCATATCCACGGCGAGCTTCTTTCATCAACCATTCGAGCATCTGTTCAAAGCTTTCAACAGCGAACTGCTTGTCGCCACGAGTAACGTATGCCCCTGTTTCAATCAGATCTTGCATCACGGTACCCAGGTCCTTTATCGCGTGGTAATCATGGCCTGCAAAGAAGTTGTAAGACAATGGATAATCGGTCACTAGTCCATGGGCCAACATACTTACCTTAGCGGTATAGAGCTTGCGTTCCTCATCATAGTCTATAGACGCTTCATACTTGGTTGAATTCGTATCCTGTATTTGCAATGCGTCATTTAACGACTTTGCCCAGTTTTCCACTTTCAACTTATCTTTAATATCTTCTATGGTTAACGGCTCTAGATAGATAGCTGCTTTTAAAGCCTGGGGCGGATAAACTTTATTTAAACGGTTAATAATCGCCATCACTTTATTAAACCGAGCTACCAGGGTTTCCAGAGCAGTACCCTGAATAGCAGGAGCATCAGAAGAGGTATAAAGAGAGGTTCCTGTAATGGCCTGGTTCACCATATGAGCTTCTAATTCGAAATCGTCTTTGATGTATTGCTCTTGCTTACCCTTTTTGATTTTATAAAGAGGTGGTTGAGCAATGTATACATAACCCTTTTCAATCAGCTCGGGTAGCTGCCTAAAAAAGAACGTTAGCAGTAACGTGCGTATGTGAGATCCATCGACATCAGCATCGGTCATAATAATGATCTGATGATAACGTAATTTTTCAATATTATATTCATCGCGCCCAATGCCACAGCCCAAGGCAGTTATCAGGGTGCCTACTTCCGCAGACTGAAGCATCTTGTCAAAACGCGCTTTTTCTACATTTAGGATCTTACCTTTCAAAGGTAAAATAGCCTGGGTTCTTCTATCTCTTCCCTGCTTGGCAGAACCACCTGCAGAGTCACCCTCCACCAGGTACAGTTCGGATAATCCAGGATCTTTTTCCTGACAGTCTGCCAGTTTGCCTGGCAAGCCAGCAATATCTAATGCGCCTTTTCGACGTGTCATATCTCTGGCTTTGCGCGCAGCTTCACGGGCTCTGGCGGCATCTATCATTTTTCCAACAATGATCTTGGCATCCTGTGGCTTTTCGAGCAGATATTCGGCAAAACGTTCACCCATCTCTTGCTCTACGGCGGACTTTACTTCAGAGGAAACCAGTTTGTCTTTAGTTTGTGAACTGAATTTTGGATCAGGAACTTTTACAGATACAATCGCCGTAAGCCCTTCACGAGCATCGTCACCACTGGTGGCTACTTTTTGTTTCTTTTGTATATTTTCATTTTGTATATAACTATTCAAAGTACGGGTTAACGCACCCCTGAAACCCGCCAGGTGGGTTCCACCATCTCGCTGAGGGATATTGTTGGTGTAACACAGGATATTTTCCTGGTAACCATCATTCCATTGCATTGAAACCTCAACAGTAGTGCCATCTGGGCGTTCTGCAGTAAAATGAAACACATCGTTAAGTGTTTGTTTATTATTATTCAAATAGTTAACAAATGATTTTAAACCGCCTTCATACATAAACTGCTCAGTTTTTCCTGAACGTTCATCTTTCATGTTAATGGATATGCCTGAATTTAGAAATGATAGTTCCCGTAGTCGCTTAGCCAGGATATCCCAATGGAACACTATGTTGTTGAATGTATCTGCCGACGGTTTGAAATGAACCTGGGTTCCTGTGTCTGTACATTGACCTACTTCAGCTAACGGTGCTTGGGGCACACCATGTACATACACCTGCTCGTGTATTTTTCCATTTCGTCGAATGGTCAGGGTGAGCTCCTCAGATAGTGCATTAACTACCGAAACACCTACTCCGTGCAATCCACCTGATACCTTGTAAGTGTTGTCATCAAACTTACCGCCAGCGTGTAGTACAGTCATAATAATTTCAGCAGCAGAGGCACCTTCTTCGTGGGCCTCGGTTGGAATGCCTCGACCGTCATCGCGAACAGTTACAGATTCGTCAGGGTGAATGGTGACATATATATCCTTACAAAAACCAGCCAATGCTTCATCGATAGAATTATCTACTACTTCAAAAACCATATGATGTAAGCCGGTACCATCGTCAGTATCACCGATATACATTCCAGGGCGCTTCCTGACTGCGTCAAGGCCTTTTAAGACCTTAATACTGGATGAATCATAATCATTCGACATTTACTTCTCCTAAGACAACACACCGTGTTCCACGTGGAACATTTTAACTTTTTGTTTATCTTCCCAACAATCCTCAAGAACTTTAGGATCAATACAACTAATAAAAACCTGTGCATCCATAGCTTCCAATACACGACAAATTTTTAGTAGATGTTCTGAATCCAGCTCGGCGGGCAGATCATCCAATAAATAGATACAACGTTTCTGTTGCTTTGACTTTATCAGATAATGACCCTGGGCAAGCTTCATGGCTGAAACCACCATCTTTTGCTGCCCACGAGATAATATATCGGACACGTTTTCTTTATCGACCCTTACCCTGATGTCGGCCCTTTGAGGACCGCTATGGGTAAAGCCGCTTTTCTTATCTCTAATTAATGAATCAGCTAATACCTCATCAAGCGTTTTGGTTTTATCCCATCCACGCGAATAACTGATATCAATTTTTGGTAAATCGCTAAACTGATCAATCAGTTCATTAAAGTTCTGCTTGAAACCTTCCAGGTACCTGGATCTGGCTTGATCCACTAAATTAGCGTTACTAACAAACTCCTGATTCCAGGAGGCCAATTCATTAGCGTCCATTCTACCAGAACGTAACAATGTATTCCGATTTTTTAATGCTTTTTGTGTATTTCTCCATGCACTTATAAATGCATGTTCCACGTGGAACACACCCCAATCTATAAACTGGCGTCGATATTTAGGGGAACCCTCTAGAATTTGAAACGCTTCAGAGTGTATAAACTGCAGAGGCACCAAGCTGGCCAGTTCAGAAATCGCCGTTACTGCTTCACCTGCAATCCGAACCTCTGTGCTACCACTGGCATCACGTTGAATACCCACAGGTAATTGAGAATCCCCTATATTGGCAAACACAGTGGCAAACGCCGATTCTCGCTGAACCAGGCTGGCGTTTTTGCTGGCTTTATAAGAACGCCCATGGGTCAGAAAGAATATGGCTTCAAGAATATTGGTTTTTCCTGAACCATTTTTCCCGTGAATAATATTGACGTGTGGCGAGGGCTCCAAACTTACTTGGTCGAGATTTCTAAACTGAGTAATATGGAGCCGATGAATAGTCACTGAAAACGGTTCAGGCCTATAAACGCATTGGCATAACAACATATACCGAAGAGTTATCTTCAGCATCATGCAACAGTGCACTGCTATTAGAATCTGACAACAGGAATTGAATATCTTCGCCTCCGACATGACCGAAAATATCCAACAGATAATTTACATTAAAACCGACTTCGAGACCTTCACCCTGATAGTCAACCGCAAGATTCTCTTCGGCTTCTTCCTGCTCTGGATTGTTTGCCAACACTTGCAAGTTGCCAGCCTCTAACACCAAACGAACACCACGATACTTTTCATTGGAAAGAATGGCGGCTCGTCCAAAAACAGATTTTAATTCGTTACGATTGGCAATAACGGTTTTATCACCGCCACGAGGTAATACGCGCTCATAATCGGGGAACTTTCCGTCAACCAGTTTTGAAGTAAAGGTGAATCCGGGAGTGCGTACCCGAATATGATTATGGCCTAAAGCGACCTCGACATCACCACTACCTTCACCTAACAGTCGTGCAAGCTCTAATATGCCCTTACGAGGAACAATCACTTGCTTCTTGTCTTCTACATTAGAATTTACTTCAGCCGTGCTCAACGCCAACCTGTGTCCATCTGTAGACACCGTACGCACCCGATCACTGGTTAGTTCGAGTAACATCCCGTTTAGGTAATACCGAACATCCTGTTGCGCCATCGCAAACGACGTCGCGTCAATGAGATTCTTTAGCACTTGCTGATCAATGGTAAACCTAAGCGTATCGGGTTCATCCTCAACACTTGGAAACTCACTAGCGGGCAATGTTGTAAGCGTAAAACGACTTCTACCACTGGTTAACACCGCCTTACTTTCATCTACCGATAAGGAAATAATGGAATCGTCTGGCAAGCTTTTAACTATATCTATTAACTTTTTAGCAGGAATTGTAATTTCACCTTCAATACCTGGCGCCTCGGTAGAAAAACGACCAACCAGTTCTACTTCCAGATCGGTGCCTGTCAATGAAATTTGATTGTCCTTTAACACCACTAAAAGGTTTGCCAGAACAGGTAACGTGTGCCTACGTTCGACTACACCCGAGACTAATTGTAACGGCCGTATCAGAGCTTCTCTGGGTACTGAAAACTTGATCATTTGAATTCCCACTTTTCAATTCGATAATATTAATGATTTTGTCAGATATAGATTAAAATTACAGCTTTAATATAGCTGTTCGAATCCATATAACATCGAGTGCCTATCAGGTCGTTAATGTACGGAGAAGAAGATTATAGTCTTCCCGTATATCCAGATCTGATTCACGTAGTTCTTTTATTTTTTTACACGCATGTAATACCGTCGTATGGTCACGACCACCAAATGATTCGCCAATTTCCGGAAGGCTATGGCTGGTTAACTCTTTTGCTAATGCCATGGCAATCTGTCGAGGCCGAGCCACACTGCGACTTCGTCTCTTAGAGGATAAATCCGATACCTTTATTTTAAAGTACTCGGCAACCGTTTTCTGAATATTATCAATGCTCACCTGCTTTTTTTGCAGATCCATTAGGTCTCTGAGTGAGCTCTTAACAAGATCGACAGTAATGGGCGCTTTTTTGAAATGAGCCCTTGCTGTCACGCGATTTAACGCACCTTCAAGTTCCCGGACATTTGACCGTACCAGTTCGGCAATAAAAAATGCGGCTTCGTGAGGTAATTGTTCACCTCTTTCCTCCGCTTTCTTCATTAGGATTGCCGCGCGGGTTTCCAGATCTGGTGGATCAATTTGCACCGTTAATCCCCAACTAAAGCGCGATTTCAAACGGTCCTCTACACCATCAATCTCCTTATGGAAACGATCTGAGGTAATAACCACTTGTTGGTTCCCTTCTAACAAGGCATTAAAGGTATGAAAAAACTCTTCTTGAGATCGGTCTTTTTTTGCCAGAAACTGTATGTCATCAATTAATAAAGCATCGAGACTTCGATAAAAGCGTTTAAATTGATCAATTGCATTTCGCTGAAATGCTCTTACCATATCCTGCACAAAGGCTTCAGACGATAAATACATTACCCGGGCATTAGGCTTGTTTTTCAGAATACTGTGGCCTACAGCATGCATCAGGTGTGTTTTACCTAAACCGGAACTGCCATAAATAAACAGGGGATTATGCCCGGTACCTGGACTTTCGGCGACCAAATGAGAGGCGGCTAAGGCAAACTGATTTGAATCACCTTTAACGAAGGTATCAAAGTTATATTGAGGATTAAGATACGTATCCAGTTTCGGTTGATGAATAGGTTCCGGTGCATCTTCGTTATACGAATCTGCAAACATTTCTACGGTTACCGGAGCATTAACAAAACTGGTTTTATCTTCAATGCTGGGTTCAGCCTTATCATCATCGGCAATAAAGGTTGTTTGTGGAATCACATTTCTTGTTGTCGTACTGGCCACTGTGGCTTCATTACGCTGCCCAATAACAATAGACAAGCCGCTGGTATCGACAACCTCTAAAATTTCTTTTATTCGCTTTAGATATTTATCCTTTACCCATTCCATAACAAAACGATTTGGTGCACTAATGACCAACTCAGTATCATCATGTATTACTACCAGAGGTCTTATCCAGGTATTAAACTGCTGCTGAGGAATTTCATCCTGCAACTGATAAAGACACTGCTTCCAAATATCGTTCGCCACCGTTACTCCGAACTACCAAATTAGTTATTAATTTTATAATGGGCGCTATTTTACTATCTGAACAACTATTTATCCACAAAAGGGTGCTAAAGTTATCCACAGAATCGAAAATATATTTTTTATATATTTTTCAATAACTTAACAAAGTTACCTAATACTTTTCCTCAAGGTTATTCATATATATGGATCAAAAAGAGGGATATTTAATAAACCGGGAATAACACTATGTATAGTCTTAAGAAAAACCTGTGAATAACATTGCTTGTGGATAAACACGTTATTTATACACACCTTATAAGAGGTTATTCATACCTTATCACTATAACCATACCGAACTATTTAATTCCCTGGAGCCCAATGAATATATAGTCTACAGGAATCTATAAACAGAAATGTGTTTGACTAATAAGTAATAAAAATAATAATAAATAAGTAATACTATATAATCTAATTAATTACCTTTATTTATAAAAAAGATAAAAAACATCAATAGACAAATAACTGAAAATAACCATTGAATCTAATAAAATTTAACTATAGAATTCGCCGTCCTAATTTTTGAGGCAGAGCCTTCGATTTACATCGTGGTTTTGCGTGATTTAACCTTTTGGTGAACTGAAATGAAAAGAACTTTTCAACCTAGTGTAATTAAGCGTAAGCGTACTCACGGATTTCGTGCTCGTATGGCTACAGCAAGTGGTCGTCAGATTATAAATCGTCGTCGTGCTAAAGGTCGTCATTCTCTAGCGGTGTAACTGCTGGTTGATCTAAAGTATGGGACTTTACGAATTTACCAGAGAACAACGCCTGTTGACTTCTAAGGATTTTCGTAAAGTCTTTGACAGTAAAACTACCAGATCTGCTTGTCCTGAACTGATCTTTATCGCATGTCCTACTAAAAACCAACATTCCCGTATTGGTTTTATTCTTGCAAAAAAACACATTAAACATGCAGTGAAGCGCAATTTGATACGTCGTATTGCACGTGAACATTTTCGTCAGTTTCAACACCAGTTTGAACATAAAGATATTATTGTTCTCGCCAGAAAAGGTGCAGGTGAATTGAATCGAAAAGCTATAAATACCATCATTAAAAAAATGTTAGCTAAGTTAGAAAGACGTTTACTCGAAGGCTAATATCTAAATAATCGGGTTATTACACAGATAATGGTAAGAATTTAAATAAAATTACGCCTTTTAAGTAGAAAAAAAACCGTTCAACAGTTAGCATAACGCCTCTTTTTTGCCCTCAAATACCTACAGGCAACAGACTCATAATGGATATTAAAAGAATTACCTTATTTGCAGCATTTGCAATTACATCATACTTGATGCTCCAAACCTGGAATCAGGACTATGGTCAAAGCAAAAAACTTACCAGTAGTCGTATTACGACCGCTACCGTAAGTGATGTACCCGGTACCGTAGAATCCACTCCAGATTTACCTTCTGTTACGACTCAAAACCAAACTGAGGTTGGGGTTAGCAGTGGGGAAGCTGAAACGAATCCAGAAGGTTACATTAGCGTTAAGACAGATGTACTGGATCTACAAATCAACCTGCGGGGTGGTGATATTGAATACGCGGCTTTACCCGCTTATCCCCTAACATTAGAAACCCCCAATGATCCATTTGTCATACTGGAAAATTCCTCGGTAAGAGAATTTATTGCCCAAAGTGGATTAGTGGGTAAAAACGGCATTGATGCAAAAATGCGTCCGGTATTTAAAACTAAAGCAAATAGTTTTGAATTAACGGGTGACCAGCTGGAAGTTGTACTGTCCTATTCACAGGAAAATATTGAATATGACAAAGTATTTACCTTTAAACAGGGTGATTACCTAATTGATGTTGAATACCGAATTAATAACCAATCGGCATCAGAATGGAATGGTGCATTATTTGGTCAGCTGAAAAGAGACAAAACTATCGATCCATCATCAAGTGGTGGTATTGGTATGTCTTCAGCATTGGCTTTTGCCCGCACCACAGAAGACACTCGCTATGAAAAAATAGAATTCGGTGACATCGAAGATGGTATTGAAAATTATTCACTTCAGGGTGGCTGGATTGCATTTATTCAGCACTATTATGTAAGTGCCTGGGTACCCGCTAAGGACCAACGTAATAGTTACTATTTTAAAACCACATCTGATGGCCAATATAGAGGCGGTTATACTTCTGAGACCTTTAGCGTAGCTTCTGGAAATACCGGTACGGTTAAAACTTCACTCTATGTAGGTCCTAAAGATCAGAAAAGATTATCTGAACTTGCGGAAAATCTGGATTTAAGTATCGATTACGGATGGTTATGGTGGGCTGCACAGCCAATATTCTGGTTATTAACAACTATTCAGGGCTTTGTAGTTAACTGGGGTTGGTCCATTATTCTGTTAACCCTCACCATTAAGGCTGCTTTCTACCCATTAACAGCCGCTAGCGCACGCTCAATGGCTCGTATGCGTAAGTTTTCTCCAAAAATGCAGCAGTTAAGAGAACAGTTTGGTGACGATCGCCAGAAAATGAGCCAGGAATTGATGAAGCTTTACAAGAAAGAAAAAATCAATCCTATGGGTGGTTGTTTACCAATAGTAATTCAAATGCCTGTTTTCATTGCATTATATTGGGTACTTATGGAAGCCGTAGAGTTAAGACAGTCTCCATGGATATTCTGGATACAGGATTTATCTCAAAAAGATCCATTCTTTATTCTACCTATTCTGATGTCTGCTTCTATGGCGCTTCAGATGAGTTTAACAGCACAGCCAAATATGGAGCCTATGCAGGCCAAGATGATGAAAATGATGCCATGGGTATTTGGTGTTATGTTCTTATGGTTCCCAAGTGGTCTTGTATTGTACTGGTTGGTTAACAACATTATTTCTATTTCACAGCAATGGTTTATTAACCGCCAGATCGAAAAAGGCGAAAGCTAAACTATAGTGTGATCTAAAATATAAAAATCCTCGCCATGCGGGGATTTTTTTTGCCTGGTCGGTAATCCTCCCATAAATAGTTTTTGTATATTTGTATATCCATAGTATATTTATATACATAAAAGAGAAAGATGGGAGGCTGGAGTATGAAAGTTTCTGAGCAAGCTTCACAACAGAATATGATTGGTGCCGCTTGGCGGTATTTACCAAAGCTGAAGCACAATTATAAGTTTTCGGAGAAAGAGATTCTGGTGTTACTAGGCGACATGCCTAAGCCAACGTATAGCAAAGGTATCCGTGAGCACAGTGTTAAGTTGAATCGAGATCAGATGGCCAGGATTAGCCTGCTACTGGGTATCCAGAAAGCATTACTCTT